>UMGV01067322.1_pt1 | contig 57970 bp, 40 predicted proteins | sample 1965361 | NCBI WGS metagenome assembly UMGV01 (sample SAMEA4836081, study PRJEB28245) | human gut metagenome | biome: gut microbiome; material: fecal sample | place: Denmark | collected 2008
TGTATCATATTAGGCGCGTAGTTGCGGATTTGAGGGTAAGAATAATGCAATAGTATTACTTTTGTATTACTATTAACACAAAAATCATCAAAATACTTAAAATGATAGATATTAAATTATTAAAAACTCACATGTATGATGTCATTGGAGCATTACATGAAGTGCATAAGGAACTTGGGCCTGGCATAAACGAAGTGTGCTATCAAGAGGGGTTAGCTATAGAACTTAAAGAAAGGAATATCGCTTTTTCTAAAGAAGTTTCTTTTCATCCAAAATACCATAACAAAATATTAGGATCAACTTATAGAGTCGATTTTATCTGTAAACAAAATATTGTGATTGAATGTAAGGCTGTAACATTTTTGTCCGATAATCATAGGGCGCAGTTATTTAATTATATGCGATTATTAGAATATCCATGTGGTATTCTTGTCAATTTTGCAACAAGATATGCTGAAATAGAAAGATACTTCTATGATAAGGATTTAAAGAAAATCGTAACAACTGAAGGAAAACCTTTTATCTTCTGATTATAGATATCCTTTCTCACTACAATATTTTATTATTAAAAACAACATATACAACTTCAGGATGTCTCTGTAACCAACTTCATCGCAACCTACTTGGTTGTATTTGTTGTACATGTTGTATTTGTTGTTTTCTCTCACTACAATATTTTGTCTTTTTATAAAACGCTATTCTACCGTAGAAATAGTAACATCAGTAAACTCGTTCATATAGTCGAAGAGTTTCAGGGTGTAGTTGCCACGCTTTGCTTTCACCTCGATGTTAGCCTCAAGGTATTCGCCCTTTGATGTGCGACGATCTTTAATCTCGTAGGAGTGAACCTCCATGCCATCGAGTTTTATGCGCTTTATGAGTTCCTTTACGCTGTCGCGCGAAGGAGCAGAGAATGATAGTTCGATATTGGTAGTGAAGAACTGCGGGATGAGATAGTTAAGCACTTCGAGTCCAAGCAGCACCATGACGGTGGTGGCTAAGGCAGCGACATACATACCCGTGCCACAAGCCAAGCCAATAGCTGCTGTTACCCATAAGCCGGCAGCCGTGGTAAGTCCACGCACAACATTCTTTTGGAAGATAATGGTGCCTGCACCGAGGAATCCTATTCCCGATACCACCTGTGCTGCCACACGAGAGGAATCTTTGAGGTCGAAGCCAAAGCCATATTGCGACACTATACAGAACAAGGCACTACCCAAAGCAACAAGGAAATGAGTGCGAAATCCCGCCTCCTTGGCTCTGTATTCTCGTTCTATGCCTATGGCACCTCCTAAAGCCAATGCCATTGACAAACGGATGGTAAGATCTAAATAGGTAGCATCCATATATTGTTCCTCCACATTATTATATATATGACTCTTTACTTGATATATTCAGCCACATAGTTGGTGAGCTCAACAAACTGCTGCAACGCGAGTTGCTCAGGGCGCTTTGTCATAAGCTCATGTTCGAAGAAGTCGGCAGGCACATGTGCTGCATCTATAATCTGGCGAAGACTCACGCGCAACATCTTGCGACGCTGATTAAACACCGTCTTTACCACACGCTTAAACAGTTGCTCGTCGCAACCAAGAGTGCGATTATCGTTGCGAGTCATTCTGATTACGGCACTCTTCACCTTTGGAGGCGGATTAAACACATTCTCATCGACAGTGAAAAGATATTCCACATCATACCATGCCTGAATCATCACCGACAATATGCCATAAGCCTTAGTGCCAGGAGCCGAAGCAATACGCTGTGCCACCTCGCGCTGGATCATACCAGTGCAACAAGGTATGAGGTCGCGATAGTCGAGCATTTTGAAGAATATCTGCGAAGAGATGTCGTAAGGATAGTTGCCAGTAAGCACAAACTGATTACCGCCGAAGAGTTCTCTGAGATCCATACGCAGGAAGTCGTCACCGATGATGTTTTCACGCAAAACAGGGAACGCCTCGTTGAGATAAGCCACCGATTCAGAGTCTATCTCTATGGCTTTAACAAGACGAGGTTTCTGAATAAGATACTGAGTGAGCACACCCATTCCAGGTCCTATCTCTAAGACAGGAATATCAGGACAGGCATCCACGGTATCGGCAATGCGCTTGGCTATGTTGAGGTCGGTCAAGAAATGCTGACCGAGATTTTTCTTTGGTTTTACAGCTTTCATGTTGCAAAAATAATAATTTTTTCTATAACAACATAGCCAAGCGCCCGATTTTATTAGGTATATGTTAAAAAAATCCACCTTCATCATATAGAATGTTAACAACACACGGAGCAAACTCCAATACACTTCATTAATAACAGAATAGCCAAGGTATGAGCTTGTGTACCTAAAGTTTATGCAAAATTTACTAAAAACATCCTATTTATGCTCATTGCTGAATAAAAAAAAGTAACTTTGCAGAAATTATGGATACAAGAAAGGCTATAAACAACATATTCAAGGTGGGCACGTCGCTCATATTGGGCGGCGCCATACTCTATTGGATGTATCGAGGATTCGACTTCGAACAGATAAAAGAGGTGGTGATGCACAAGATGAATTGGACTTGGATGCTGTTGTCGTTTCCCTTCGGAATATTGGCACAGATGTTTCGTGGATGGAGATGGCGACAGTCGCTTGAGCCTATAGGAGAGAAGCTTCGCTCGAGTGTGAGCATAAACTCCATATTCTTGTCGTATGCATTGAGCTTGGTAGTGCCACGCGTAGGCGAGTTTGCTCGCTGCGGAGTGTTGAAGAGATGGGACGGAGTGTCGTTTCCAAAAGCGTTGGGAACTGTGGTTACGGAACGTGTCATCGACTCGCTATTGGTGCTTATCATCACAGGTATTGTATTTCTGATGCAGATACCTGTGTTCCTACACTTCTTCAACGAGACAGGCACAAGCATCGATGGATTGTTGCATCAGTTTACGACTACGGGATACATAGTGACGATAATATGTGGCATTGCAGTATTGATACTGCTACATGTGTTGCTCAAGAAGCTCGCTATATATAATAAGGTAAAGGCTACGCTATGTGGACTATGGCAGGGAGTGATATCGCTAAAGGGTGTGAAGAATGTTCCTTTGTTCATAGCTTTCACCCTCGGCATATGGCTCAGTTATTTCCTTCACTACTACTTGACATTCCAATGTTTTGAGTCGACAAGCCACTTGAGTTTGACTTGCGGACTGGTGACATTCATTGTTGGTAGCATAGCGGTGATAGTACCAACACCAAATGGTGCAGGACCATGGCATTTTGCTGTAAAAACAATGCTGATATTATATGGCATACAGTCGACAGACGCTTTATTCTTTGTGCTGATAGTTCACTCTGTGCAAACGCTTCTCGTTGTGCTTCTCGGCGTATATGCCTGGATTGCCCTTGCGTTCACTAAGAAAGTGAAGAGGGAAGAGTGAAGAGTGAAGAGTGAAGAGTGAAGAATTAAACACTACACATTAAACATTAAACATTAAACATTAAACATTAAACATTAAACATTAGAAATTTAACCATTAACCATTAAAAACTATAATTATGGCTGAAATCAAAAACCTAAAACCTGAGTGCATTTGGCGCAACTTTGATGCGCTGACCCAGGTGCCACGTCCATCTGGACACCTTGAGAAAGTACAACAGTTCTTGCTCGACTTCGGTAAGAAGGTAGGTGTTGAAGTATTCAAAGACGAGGCAGAAAACATTGTAATGAAGAAGCCTGCTACTCCAGGAATGGAGAATCGCAAGACTATATTGCTGCAGGCTCACATGGATATGGTGCCACAGAAGGCTGTGGACAGCACCCACAATTTTGAGACAGACCCTATCCAGACCTATATCGATGGCGAATGGGTGAAAGCTAAGGGTACAACTCTTGGTGCCGACGATGGTATCGGAGTAGCAGCTATCATGGCAGTTATGGAAGACAAGACTTTGAAGCATGGTCCTATCGAGGCTCTTATCACAGCAGATGAAGAGACAGGTATGTTTGGTGCAGAAGGTCTTCCTACAAACACTCTCAACTCTGACGTATTGCTTAACCTCGACTCTGAGACTTGGGGTAAGTTTGTTATAGGTAGTGCAGGCGGTGTAGACGTTACTGCTGATTTGGAATACAAAGAAGTGGAAACCGACGCCAACGATGCAGCATTGCAGGTTACAGTAAAGGGATTGAAGGGTGGACACTCTGGTTTGGAGATTCACGAAGGCAGAGCCAATGCCAATAAGCTGATGGTGAGATTCGTTCGCGAAGCTATCAAGGACTACGAGGCTCGCTTGGCTTCATGGCATGGCGGAAGTATGCGCAACGCAATTCCTTTTGAGTGCAAGGTGGTATTGACATTGCCAAAGGAGAATGTAGAGGCAGTGAAGGAACTCGTAGAAGAGTGGAAGGCTGACTTCAACGACGAATACAAGAACATTGAGAATGGCGTAGAATTCTTTGCAGAAGATATAGAGACTCCTAAGACTGAGGTACCAGAAGAAATACAAGACAACCTCGTTGATGCTATTTATGCATGCCACGACGGTGTGATTCGTATGATTCCTGCTTATCCTAACGTAGTAGAGACATCAAGCAACCTCGCAATCATCGACATCGAAGGTGGCGCTGCTTATATTAAGATATTGGCTCGCTCATCACGCGAAGATATGAGAGATTATGTAGCTACAATGCTCGAAAGCTGCTTCAACATGGCAGGCATGAGAGTGGTACACAGCGGACAGTATGGCGGTTGGGATCCAAACCCAGACAGCGAGATATTGCACCTCTTGAAGACTATCTACAAGGAGCAGAATAATGAGGACGCATTGGTGCAGGTAGACCATGCTGGTTTGGAATGCTCTGTGATATTGGGCAAATATCCTAACATGGATGTTATTTCGCTCGGTCCAACCCTCCGTAGCCCTCACACCACAAATGAGCGTTGCCTTATCGACACCGTGGCTCCATTCTGGGAGTTGCTTAAGGAAACAATGCAAAGAATTGGCGAGAAATAAGACATTTTTCAGGAGAAACAAAGCTTATATCAAGCTATATTATTAAAAAAGCGTTGCATCGAAGATTTTTTTCGTTGCAACGCTTTATTTATTTAATCTAAATTAGTAATTTTGCAGGCGAAATAACCAAATCATTTTTCTTACATGGACGACTATCACGCGGAAAACCAGAAATTGTAAGACGAAGATAAGCAAAAGTATAGTAAGCTAATCTTCGCCAACAACTCATTTTTCCTAAAAGAAACGAGGATTAGCACAATGAAAACATACTGGAACATCGAAAACACCCTCAAAGCCATTCCTGAGTGGCAACCAAACTGCTGGATTCAAGTTACATGCCCTACAGAAGAGGACCAGAAAGAACTTGAAGAAAGATTTAATATCCCTGATTATTTTCTTTCCGACATTTCCGATACCGACGAGCGTGCCCGCTATGAGTACGACGACGGATGGATGCTCATCATCTTGCGTATACCATACGTCAAGGAGGTGCGCTCACGCACGCCATATACCACAGTTCCACTTGGTATCATCCACAAGCGCGACGTGACAATAACTGTTTGCTACTACGAGACCAATATGATGATTGATTTTGTGAGCTATCAGCAGAAACGCGGAGAGGGATTCACCGACTATGTAGACATGATTTTCCGCTTGTTCCTATCAAGTTCTGTGTGGTATCTGAAACGACTAAAGCAGATAAACACCTTGATAGAAAAGGCTAAGCACAACCTCGACCATGAGGTGAACAACGAGAGCCTTATCGGACTAAGTCGCCTACAAGACTCGCTGACATATTTCGTGACATCTATTCGTGGCAACGAAAACTTGCTGGCTAAGCTGAAGTTTAAGTTGCAGGTAGACGAATTGGATGCCGACCTTATCGAGGACGTAAACATTGAGATGACGCAGGCACGAGAAACTACCAATATCTACTCCGACATCTTGGAGTCGACGATGGACACTTACTCGAGCATCATTAACAACAATATGAATACCGTGATGCGTACGCTTACTGCCGTGACGATTATAATGATGTTCCCTACCCTAATAGCATCACTCCTTGGTATGAACCTCATCAATGGCATGGAGAATAATCCGTATGGATTTGTGATTGCCATAGTGATTTCATTCCTTGTAACAGGATTATCGTGGGGAATTTTACGCCATAAGCGTCTCTTATAATGTAAAAACAAAAAAAAATCCCTATTTATTAGGATTTTACGTTTTTTTTATTTAAGTTTGCAACTCGTAAACATATTATTCTGAGCATCGACCATTGGATAGATGGGAGGTGCTAACCATAAACCGAATCAGAAACTCAAATCAGTTACATGATGGACTCTCAAGAAAATACCCTTAAACAGGGTTTGCAGGCTGAAGAGCAGCAGGAGACTGTTGTCGCAGCAGAGGTAGAAAACACAGAAAACGTTGCCACAGAAGAAACCGAAAGCAAGGCTGCTCCTGTACGACCAACTTTCAAGAACAAACAAGAAGTGCTTGAAAGAGTAAAGGAATTGGCTCATTGCGAAGAGGTACCAAGCAAAGACGAGGTAGACTTTTTGAAGACTGTATTCTACAAGCTTCACTTTGCTGAGCGCGAAGAAGCACAGAAGAAGTACCTCGAAGAAGGTGGCGACCCAGAGAAATACCAGCTATTGCCAGATGAAGACGAGAAAGCCTTCAAGGCGGAAATGGCTATCATCAGAGAAAAGAGAGCCAAGGTTTTCATGGAGCAAGAGGCTGAAAAGCAAGAGAACCTTAAGCGCAAGCTTGAGATTATCGACAAGATAAAGGCTATGGCTACATCGCCAGATGAAGCTAACAAATCATACCAGGAGTTCAAGGCTCTGCAGCAGGAATGGAAAGAGATTAAGGCTGTTCCAGCAGAAAAGGCTAACGAACTTTGGCGCAACTATCAGCTCTATGTGGAGCAGTTCTACGATTTGTTGAACCTTAACCGCGAGGCTCGCGAATATGACTTCAAAAAGAATCTTGATCTCAAGACTAAGCTTTGCGAAGCCGCAGAGAAACTTGATGAAGAGCCAGACGTAATCAGCGCCTTCCATCAGTTGCAGGAGTTGCACCAGCAGTATCGCGAGATTGGTCCTGTAGCTAAGGAGTTGCGCGAAGAGATTTGGGCACGCTTTAAGGCTGCTTCTACTGTTATCAACAAGAAGCACCAGCAGCACTTTGAATCTTTGCGCCAGCAGGAAGAAACAAACTTGGCTCGTAAGACAGAACTCTGCGAAAAGGTGGAAGTTATAGGCAAAGAAGAAAACAATACAGCTAACGACTGGGAGAAGCGCACAAAGGAAATCATGGAAATCCAGGCTGAATGGAAGACCATCGGTTTTGCTCCACAGAAGATGAACGTGAAGATATTCGAGCGTTTCCGTGCAGCTTGCGACGACTTCTTCAACCGCAAGGCTGAATTCTTCAAGCAACTCAAAGAGCGTCTTGCAGAGAATGCTGCTAAGAAGAAAGCTCTCGTAGAAAAGGCTCAGGCGCTTTGCGATAGCACCGAATGGAAGTCTACTTCTGATAAACTCATTGCTTTGCAGAAAGAATGGAAGACTATCGGTACTACTCAGAAGAAGATTGGCGACCAACTTTGGAACGACTTCTTGACAGCTTGCAACAAGTTCTTCGAGGCACGCAATGCTGCTAACGCAGGCACACGCAACGAGGAGCATGCAAATCTTGCTAAGAAGCGTGGCATCATCGAACAGCTCAAGGCTTTGGCTGAGGAAGCTGGCGACAACTTGCAGGAGAAGGTGCAGCAGCTCATCGCTGAATACAAAGCTGTAGGTCATGTGCCTTTCAAGGAGAAAGATAAGGTATATACTGAATTCCACGAGATTGTAGACAAGCTATATAAGGAATTTCATGTTTCAAATGCTCGTCGTCGTCTTGACAACTTCAAGTCGAACTTGAAGAATGTAGCAAAGCGTGGCGATGACGCCTTGGATAGCGAGCGTGGCCGCTTGATGCGTCGCTACGAGCAGCTAAAGCAGGAAATACAGACCTACGAGAACAACCTCGGTTTCCTCAATGCAAGTAGCAAGAAGGGCAACAGCCTCATCGACGAGATGAACCGCAAGGTACAGAAGCTCAAGGATGATGCTCAGCTCGTAAGAGAGAAAATCAAGGCTATCGATGCTGAAAACAAAGAGCAGTAAAAGGTAGTCTGTATCTAAACAAAAGACAAATATCATAGATACACATAACACCGCATTCTAAAAGTTCACACTTTATAGAATGCGGTTTTTCTTTGCCTAATCTCTAAACATTAAACTCTAAACACTATTTTCTGCATACAAATTGTATGAAAAGTAGAAAAAATGAGCCTTAAAAGATAAAAAAGAGAGGAAAAGTTTTGGTAATTAAGTAAAAAGCAGTATCTTTGCATCGCAATTCAGAAATACACATCTGATAAACATTGGGATATGGTGTAATGGTAACACTGCAGATTCTGGTCCTGCCTTTCCTGGTTCGAATCCGGGTATCCCAACAAAGAGGAACTTACTAAATGGTAAGTTCCTTTTTTGTTTAATATACCCTCGCATTTTTACAAAAAGAGGGGGCAAAAAAGTATTACGTGATACTTGCCAAAGTATTACGTATTACTTTGCAAAGTATCACGTGATACTTGCCAAAGTATTACGTATTACTTTGCAAAGTATCATTAGATGCTTTTCTCGGCTTTATTTTCTTGTTGACTTTTTCACTTGCTACTTACTATATTTATCTTTTTTTATTGCACAGAAGGATACTTTTCTCATTTTTTATTTATAAATTTGCAGAAAATAAGCTAATGAAATCGTTAAGAGAACTATACAGAATAGGTAAAGGTCCTTCAAGCAGCCACACTATGGGTCCTGAAAATGCTGCTAAGTTATTCTCAAAGAAACATCCTGATGCTGCACGCTATGAGGTGACACTATACGGAAGCCTCGCTGCAACAGGCAAAGGTCACCTTACCGACAAAGCCATAAAGGACGTGCTAAAACCTTTGGCTCCAGTAGAGATTATATGGGAAGCACAAATAGAATTGCCCTACCACCCTAATGGTATGCAATTCAAAGCCTTCGATGCCAAGGATAAGCTTATAGACGATTGGACCGTCTATAGCGTTGGTGGTGGCGCTCTTTCAGAGGGCGACAACGATGACATGTTTTCTACTCCTGAACCATATCCGCTCAACAAACTTGAAGACATCATGAACTGGTGTTTGGATAATGGCAGACAGTATTGGGAATATGTTGAAGAATGCGAAGATGAAGGCATTTGGGACTTCTTGCAAGATATATGGGAAGCTATGCAGCGCTCGGTAAAAAACGGTTTGGAACACGAAGGTGTGTTGCCAGGTCAGCTTCATCTACCACGCAAGGCTGCCAATTACTACATTAAGACAACGAGTTTCCGCCCTACACTACAGAGCCGAGGTCTTGTTTTCTCATATGCCTTGGCGGTGAGTGAAGAGAATGCTGCTGGTGGAACTATCGTTACTGCTCCTACCTGCGGATCGTGTGGTGTGGTGCCAGGAATACTATATCACCTATCAAGAGCTCACGGCTTTAGCGACAAACGCATACAGCATGCGCTGGCAACAGCAGGATTGATAGGAAACATCGTTAAGCAGAATGCTTCTATCAGCGGTGCTGAAGTAGGATGTCAAGGAGAGGTTGGTGTGGCTTGTGCTATGGCGTCGGCTGCAGCATGCCAATTGTTTGGTGGCGGTCCACGACAAATAGAATATGCTGCCGAAATGGGATTGGAACATCACCTCGGTATGACTTGCGACCCTATGTGCGGACTTGTGCAGATACCATGTATTGAGCGCAACGCTTTTGCTGCAGCACGCTCGTTGGATGCTGAGCTATATGCCACATTCTCTGACGGTCATCATCAGGTATCGTTCGACAAAGTGGTACAGGTGATGAAGCAAACTGGTCGCGACCTGCCATCGCTTTACAAAGAAACAAGCGAGGGAGGATTGGCAAGACTGAAACTTAAGAAGAAATAAAGTTGATACTTCCAACTACACATTATTATATATATAAGAAAGACGAATCTTAAACAAAGCCTATAAACTGAAAATACTATGGAAGGATTAAAAGACTTCAAAGACATGCTTGCACGATTGGAATGTCGCAACAAACGTTGGCGTTTGGCATTGGTATGTGCCGAAGACGAATCATCACGTATAGCTGCTCAATGGGCGCTGGAACGTAAGTTTGTTGACATCACCTTCGTAGGTGGCTCAAAGATTGTGATGAGCGATGAAAGACTGAAGAAGTATGCCACACATTGGAAGGTGGTGAGAGTGGAATCGCGCGACGAGGCTGCTCGCATAGCTGTAGAGATGGCACGCAATGGCGAGGTTGACATATTGATGAAAGGTATGATCAACACCGACAACCTGCTAAGAGCTATACTCGACAAGCAATGCGGACTGCTACTGCCAGGAGCCGTGATGACTCATATAGCATTGGCTCATATGCCATCATATCACAAGATGTTGTTCTTTAGCGACTCGGCAGTAATACCATACCCTACACTACAACAGCGCATAGAACAAATACGCTATATAGTAGACCTTTGCCACGGCATCGGTATGCTACGACCAAAGATAGCACTGATACATTGCACAGAAAAAGTGAATGGCAAGACATTCCCTCTGACTCTCGACTATGTAGAGCTGAAAGAGATGGCAGAGAAAGGTGAGTTTGGCAATTGCATCATCGATGGTCCTATGGACGTGAAGACGGCATGCTCGGCAGAAGCCATGAGAATAAAGAATATGACATCGCCTATTAATGGTGATGCCGATGCTTTGATAATGCCAGATATTGAAGCGGGCAACAGTTTCTATAAGACGATAACTCTGTTTGCACAGGCAGATACTGCAGGAATACTGATGGGAACAAAGGTTCCTGTGGTGCTTCCATCAAGAGGCGACGATGCCATGAGCAAGTTCTTTAGCTTGGCTTTAGCATCATGGAGCTGTGCTGCAGCTGAAAAGAAATAATGAAATATTATTAATTTTCTAATACTTCAATTGAAAAATACTGAAAGAACTTTGTTATATCAAACTTTAATATTAACTTTGCAGAGTGTTTTTCATGGTATTAGATTATTAAGGTTACAAAAAAGGATGGCTGTCGAGAGACACCCATCCTTTGTTTTTTATATTAATCTTTATTTCTAAAGACTAAATTTCACTTATTTATTAGGAAGTTAAAGAAGTTAGAGAAGTTAAAGCCAAATGTTTTATTGCTCAATTATTTCTTCTCGAACAAACTGTCGAGGATAGTATAGAACTCAGGGTCTTCGCCAACGATGGTCTTAATAATCTTACCATCAGTACCGATGATAATCTTTGTTGGGAAACCATTGATAGCATAGGTCTGGCATACATCATTCTTGGCACCACGAGGGTTGTAGACATGAAGCCATGGCAACTCATGCTTAGCAACGGCAGCCTTCCACTTTTCTTGAGTCTCGTTGCAGTCGATACCAAGGATTTCGAGCTTGCCTTTATACTTAGCGTAGTATTCCTTCATCTGAGGCATACCCTTGATACACCATCCGCACCATGAACCCCAGAAGTCGAGAACAACAATCTTACCTCTTAGACTTGACAATGTCAATGGCTTTCCATTGATATCGTTGAGAGTGAAATCAGGAGCTTCTACACCTGCAGCCTGCAACTTAGCAGCCTTTTCCTCGCTCTCCTTAGCCTTCTTGGCATTATCTACAAACTCAGAGTATACATCTTTCATTCTGCCTTCGCGAACACGCTCAGACAAGAAGCCAAGAGCTTTCATTATGCTATCATAGTCCTCAAGTTCGTAGAGAGCCATTGTAGAAGCCTCATAGTCGGGATGATTCTTGACGAAATCGAGCACAGCATCCTTGTATGCGCCATCGCAAGCTTCCATCTTCTTCATCACATCATTAGTCACCAGCTGCTTGTTTTCGCCTGCAGCAAGACGAGTGCGATATTCATCTTGGAAATTATTCATCTTTGCGATGAAGCTATCCTTGATGCAATCAATCATACCATATTGCTTATAGAACTCCGAGCCTGAATAGTTAAGTCTTGAAAGTTCATCGCCCGAAATCTCCATAGTCTCACCAGGTACACCAACGAGCCATGCAGTCTGTCCGGCTTGTCTTGCCTGCTGTTCGCCACGAGCAAATGCAGGAGAAGCAAGCTGTATCATCTGAGGTTTGTCGAGGTTGATAGAAAAATCCATCTTGCCATCCTTCAAAGCAATAGTATCAACAACATTCTTTGGAGAAGTATGGTATACCAAAACAGAATCGGTAAATACATCGAGCTGTCCTTTTATGCGTAGGGTGTTAGCATCCTGTGCCATAGCAGAGTTAGCCAAAGCAAGGAGTGCAAGACCTAATAACTGTTTCTTCATATTATTCTACTTTAGATGGCTTTGAAACCACGGAAAGTACTATTGTGCAAAATGTCTCTGATGTTGAGCTCATGGTCTGCACGATGCTCTTCCATCTCATGCCAGCCCTCTTCCTCTTCTTCAGAGTGCTCGTAAGTGAGAGTCATATTCTTTAGTTCTGCAATAACCCATACAAGGAGACAGAGAACCAAGAAAAGAAAGAAGTAGAGAAGAATAATACTCTTGTCTTGTGCCATTAAAAATTCCATTTTTTCCATATATATTTATTATTTAATATTGTTTCTGAACGTATTGTGCAAAATTACGCAATATCCACGAGATTAACAAGAAAGCAGAGGAAAATTTGTTTTTCCCGATATTTAGTAGTATTTTTGCGTCTATAAAACACAACAAGGATACGAATATGGACAACAAGAATAATGCTTTTGGCAAATATATCAATGAGATAGGAAACATCAGCATGCTAACGGCAGAAGAAGAGGCGCTATTGGCAGCACAGATTAAGCAGGGGAATCAGCGTGCATTAGACAAGCTGACACGTGCTTGCTTGAAGTTTGTGGTGTCATTGGCAAACCAATATAAGGGACGTGGTGCTGATATCGACGATTTGGTAGGCGAAGGCAATATGGCTTTGATAAAGGCTGCACAGAAATATGAGCCTGGTCATGGCTGCCGTTTTGCTTCGTATGCTGCACCATACATCCGCAGAGCTATGGAGCAGTCGATAGAGCAGATGTCGGGTCTATATCGTATTCCTCGCGACATGGATACTCCTGCCGAGCGTAAGCGCTCTACCCCACTATCTATGGATGCTCCTTTGGGTGGCAGAGATAATGTAAACTTGCTGAGTGTTGTAGAAGATCCATCGTCGCCAATACCTGGTGAAGACCAAGAGATTGCCGACCTTCATGAACAGCTAACCGTCTGCCTTCCTTTGCTCGACGACCGTGAAAAGCAGGTGGTAACCATGATATATGGTCTTAATACCGAAAAGCGCACCATGGCAGAGATAGCCGAAGTGATGGGAATAAAGCGCGAGCGAGTAAGACAGATTAGAGACAAAGCTATGAGAAAAGTTAGGAAAGCAGGAAAGAAATAGGAACCATAAAAATAAACGAAATAATAATCTAAAAGGGTTGAACTCCAAATGTAGGAGTTCAACCCTTTTAGATTATTATTTTGTCTAACAGCTGTTAGGCGATAAATGTTTTTTTTACTTCACCATAACCTTCATAGCACGTGATGAGCCATCGGCCATTATCTCTTGGCGCACATAGATGCCATTGGCTGTAGGCTTTGAGTTGCCAAGCATTTTGCCTTCTACAGAATAGTATATTGTATGAGCCAACTTGCTATCAGAAGTAGAGATACCTTTAACGGCTGTGGTACCATTTATAAGGTCGGTAGTATCGATAGGGTCGATACCCTTGCGAGTAGGAATGGTACGCTTTATTGTGCCATCAGCATTAAAAGCAAGCTTGTCAACGCAAACCTCACGATGGTAGCCAGGGCCATTTGAAAGATACTTTTTGTTTATGCGATGGTAAACGATGTACCACTCGTCGGTATCTGGGATGTTGACGATAGAATTATGGGCTGTGCCATAAATCTCGTTGTCGGCATCTTGGATAAGGATAACAGGTTCCTTGGCAACTGTTATAGGACCTGTAGGCGATGTGCTGGTGCCATAAGCCACATGATAGTTCTTAGAACCTGTGTCGTCGACACTCCAGAGGAAATAGTACAAGCCATTACGATAGAATACATATACGCCCTCACGGAAAGCATAATCAGCAAGCGAGCCACCCTGTGGGGTAATAGTATATTCTGTATTGCCAACAGAAATCATATCGTCGTTGAGCAAACGATAGTGAAGCTGTCCGTTGCCATAATAGAGATACGACTGTCCGCTAACAGGATCGGTAAAGACGTCAGAATCGATCATCTGACCACCACTTGTAGATGTGAAGAGAGGAGCCTTAGAAGCCTTGAAAGGACCTGTTGGGTTTTCCGCAACAGCTACACCAAGAGTTTTCTTATTTACAGAAGCATTATGAGCGCTGAAATAATAGAAGTATTTCCATTTGCCATCTACCCATTTTTCTTCGATACAAGGTGCCCATGCATTGCCACTTGCCCAAGGTGCATCATGACCAGCAGAGAGGTTGAGGATTGTGCCCTCGTTGGTGAAGTGTACAAGATCAGGCGAAGAGAATACATCGAAGAAGTAGCCACCCCAACCACTATAACCATCAGAAGTAGGATAAACATAGAAACGACCAGTCTTCTTTGACAATAGCACTTCAGGGTCGGCATGAAAACCTGGGATGATAGGGTTGCCCTCGGCAGCTACACTCACCTTATATGTTTTGGTCTGACCATTCAAGCTCACGGTATAAGTAACCTCACCCTTTGTGAAATCCTGCTCACCCTCTGGAGCAACTACGGCTCCGGGAGTGGCAACAAACATAGGGTCGAAAGCAGAGATATCAGTACCCTGCTCTACTGGGATAAATATTTCCTGTGCCTTGATATCCAGGTTTTCCTGCTTGATGCGATGATTTGTAGCAGCAGAAATTTTAGCAGTAAGACCATCTACAGGGAATGCTTCGAGAAGTTTGCGAGCTTCTTCGGCTGTGATAGGAAGTACTGTGCCATGGCGAGGAGTGAATGCGCCTGAGGTTGTAGTATTCTTCTCCCAAGTAAACTTGTTAAGATCGTCGGAAGAGCAGAACTGATAGTATCCGCTGGTATAGCAGTCGTACATCAAGCACCACTTATCCTGGTTGATGAATTTGAATACTCCCGCACCCTCTACGGCAACATTTGTCTGCTGCAAAGTAGGTGAAGGTTCCGACCATTGCGAGCCAAGAGGCTGACCTTCGGGAGCTGTAAGCGTACGAGCAGTAACCTTACAGATGCCACCAAGACCTTCGTTCTTAAAGAATCCATGATACAACGAGTCGCTTTCGTTGTATACGATATCCATATCGATGGTAGCCGAGCCACGGTCGTAGAGGTATGTTGGTTCGCCAACAAGGTCGGTAAAGTCGTCGTTGGCATAGCAATAAAAGTCCTTATCGTATGGTATGGTGCCATCGTTTGTCAGCAACGAGAAGTAGACCATATACTTACCAGCCTGATTATCGTAGATAGTCTCAGGAGCCCAAACACGAGTTACGTTGGCAAAATTGGTACCTGCATATTTTGCAGGGAAATGTACTTTACTGCAAGTCCAATTGATAAGGTCTGACGACTTCATCAATACCAGTCCGCGGTTGCTCGACCATCCCTTTGAGCACATCATATCTGTGACAGCCATATAGAAATTGCCATCAGGACCACGCAAGATATGTGGGTCGCGCAAACCACCCATTATAGTGTTGCCCTCTGCCTTGAAGAAAGCTTGACCATTGTTGAGCGGAGTATAATTGTAGCCATCCTCAGAGATAGCATAGTATAGATTCTCGTTGTTGTTTGATGGGAAGTAAACGAAGAGATAATGAGAATAAGGCTCGCGCTCGTGGATAGTTACTGTATAATCGTGCGAGATATGCTCTTTACCGCGCAAGAGAGTTGCAGTAAGAGTAACCTGTTGCTTCTTGCCATCAGGTTGCTTAACCACACGACCTGTATTAGTTAGCCAATTGGTATCAGCCGACTTCCATGTAATAACCGAACCAAGTTCGCCTACGGTAGGCAAAGTGAGCTTATCATATACATTATTTATATTACCACCAATTTTCAAATGCTCGAGGTCGTAGGCGATGGTCTCAGCATCAGAGAACTCAGGCAATACTGTAACATCGAAATTAAGTTTCTTTGTCACCAATCCCTCCTCTGAAAATTTTGTAGCAGTAGAAATGATGGTAGCAGTAAGAGTGGCAGTAGAAACAGGACGTCCGAAAACAGGACGAGTGATAGTGCCATCGGCTGTGATGACATTAGCATTCGAGGTTGTCCACACAACCTTTGCATAGTCGCCAATGGTAGTTGGCAGTTCTATATCATCCATCAAATTCTTAGTATTCAGCTCGATTGTTGCATTATTAATTTTCTCATCAATCGCAAGCGAATCGGCATACTTATTTAGCTTCACGTTGTTTTGCTTTGCCATATTTGTGACAGCCTTAAGCGTTCGTACAGGCAGAGCATAGTTGTAAAGTCTGAAGTCGTGGAACATAGCATTCTTCAGATATGCATCGCCATTATAGCAACTCTTGCCGAGATAGTTCATTATGGTGTTGCCAATTTCCTTTGGCGACAAAGTCCATGATATGTTAGACGTAGACCCACCAAGGCTACCGTCGATATAGAAGTTTGCATAAAATTTGCCAGTAGTTCCCAATTTCTTGACGACAACTGTCAGATTAATCCATTTACCCTTAGGAAGTGGAGTTTTCAACGACACGCCGCTTTCGTCAGAATAGTTGGTTTTGGTGATGGCATAGCGTGTTTCCTTAGCCCCCAAAAACAGGTAACCCGTAGAAGACGAGTTAGCGAAACACCACACGAAGTTTCCATTCTTTGTGATGTCAGTAGACTCTGGGATGTAGAGATCGGTAACTATAGTGAACGCCTCAAGCGAGCCTATCACTTTACCGAAGTCGGCACCAAAATCGAAATACCCATCGTCGTTGCCCAAAGCAAGCACGTTGGCTTCTCCATAATTAATAAGTTTTGCACCCTGACACAAAGTTGCATTGTACAACTTAGCCGAATCGGCTGTAGAAGCAAAGTCGAACTTCACCATCGTACTGTCTTGAGCCGAAGCCGAGTAAGCAACGCTTAGGCTTAGGGCTAATGGTAAGAATAGTTTTTTTATCATATAATTGTTGTATTTAGTTTTCTTCAAAAAGAACATATCGACACCTTATTATATTAATAAGCTACCTTTTTTATTATATATAAATACGTATAAAGTGGAATAAATCCTCAAACGCTTGATAAATTGCGAAATAATGTGTATTTTTGTACTCGCATTTGATTATTAACTAACAAAACCATAATAATAAACCACCTAAAAATTATGAACATCAAAACTATTCTAAGTTCAAAGAAAGCCTTGCTTACAGTACTTGGCATGACATGTTTTCTAACAGCCTCGGCTCAAAACCCTGTGAAGGGCGACTACGGCTACCTATATTGCCACATGAGCGATAAGGGAGAGTGGACAGCATATGCTGTGAGCCGCGACGGATACAACTATCAAGACATTATCGACGGTGAACCTATCTTCGACCAAACAAAGTTGGCACGCATAGAGGGTGGCACACGCGACGCCTTTATCACTCGTGCTTACAACGGCAAGGGATATGTGATGGTGACAACAGATATGTGTGTAGCAAAGTCGCACAAATGGGACAACTATGGTATCGACCTCTTTAAGAGCGACGACTTGATACATTGGACAAGCGTTACCTTCGACTATCGCAAGGGACAGCAGATATTCTCAGACCCTACAGCACCATCGCCATACAAGGACTGGTCTACTATCAACCGCGTATGGGCACCTCAGATATTCTGGGACCCAGACTATAGATGGAAGAATGGCGACAAGGGCGGATACATGATTTACTACTCTATGCTAAACCGTGCGGAAGAGAAGTACGACCGCATGTACTATAGCTACGCTAACAAGGACTTTACAGAGATTACCACTCCAAAGCTACTCTTCGACTGGGGATATGCTACCATCGATGCCGATATCAATCTGCTCGACGATGGTCTCTACCATATGCTCATCAAGAAGGAAGGTGGAAAGCCTGGCATCTATACAGCTACAAGCAAATACTTGACTCATGGTTGGGGCGAGCCTGTAGAAGACGACTACGTGAGCTTCGAAGGTCGCAAAAACTGCGAAGGTTCAAGTGCTTTCCAGCTTATTGGCGACAAGACATGGCGCGTGGCTTATATCCAGTATAGCGACCACCCTAAGCACTATCGCATTTGCAAGGCTGACGAAAACCTTCGCAACTTCCACGACCCTGTAGACATAAAGGGCGTTACTGGACCACAGCACGGCTCGTTCATGCGCATCACAAAAAAGGAATACAACAAGCTTCTTAAGTTCGACGCAGAATACAAGAAGAACAAGAAATAATTTATATACACAACATGGAAAAACTTATAGTAAACTCTTACGAGGACTTTGCCTCACATCTTGGCGAAGTGCTCGGTACAAGCGAATGGTTGCAGATAGACCAAGACCGCATCAACATGTTTGCTGACGCAACTCTCGACCACCAATGGATTCACGTAGACGTGGAGAGAGCTAAAACCGAAAGTCCATACAAGTCGACCATAGCTCACGGCTATCTCACACTCTCCGTACTCCCATACCTCTGGGATCAGATTATCGAGGTGAAGAACATCAAGATGCTTGTAAACTATGGTATCGAGCACATGCGCTTCGGCAAGCCTGTTATCACAGGCAGCAGAGTTCGCTTGGTGACAAAGCTTCATCAAATTCAGAACCTCCGCGGCACATGCAAGACGGAGATCGACTTCCGCATAGAAATAGAAGGCGAACGCAAGCCTGCTCTCGAAGGCATAGCCGTATTCCTTTATTATTTCAACTAAGACAAACAAAATGTTTAGGAAACTTATCTTAGGCTTGACCATGCTAATGTGCATAGGTCAAGCCTTTGCGCAAAATACACTACGCTTCAAAAAAGGATTATTCAAGATTGTGCAGATTACAGATTTGCACTATAAACTCGGAGTGAAGGCCTCGGAACAGGGACTTGCCTGTGTAAGAGAAATGGTAGAGACCGAGAAACCTGACCTCGTGGTAGTAACTGGCGACATCATCTATTCAGCTCCTGCCGATAGCACTCTATCGGTAGTATTAAAGACATTTGCCCAACTTGGCGTGCCTTTCAGCATGACCTTCGGCAACCACGACTACGACTTCAAAACGCCAGCTGTAGCCCTATACAACCAAATGCAGAAGACTCCAAACTGCGTGATGCCCATATTGCAAGGTAAGAACACCGACTATTCGCTACCTATTCTGTCATCCAACGGCAAGCGGACTGCTGCCGTGCTATATTGCATCGACACTCACAACAAACCAGCTATAGGCGGCATTGGTGGCTACCAATGGATAAGCCACAACCAAATAACCTGGTACCGACAGCGCTCTACCGTATACAAGCAGAAAAATGGCGGCAAACCTGTACCTTCGCTTGCATTCCTCCACATTCCGTTGCCTGAATTCAACTATGCCACAGACAACACTCAATGCCCTATGTATGGTTCACGCCTGGAGAAAGCATACAGCCCTTCTATAAATAGCGGCATGTTTGCTTCGATAAAGGAGATGGGCGACATCATGGGTGTGTTCTGCGGACACGACCACGACAACGACTATGCAGTTTCCTACTTTAATGTATTGTTGGCTCACGGCCGCTTCTCGGGTGGCAACACAGAATATAATCATCTGAAGAGTGGAGCAAGGGTGATAGTATTGAAAGAAGGTAAACGCGAATTCGACACTTGGATTCGCGAGGTGGGCGGCAACGTGCTTTATCGAACCACATACCCTAAGAGCTATGTGAAGGATAATTGGCGAAAAAGAAAGTAAAAGAGAAAACGCGACTATCCGCATCAGCCGATGCGGATAGTTGCGTTGCTATTTGCGAGTAGTCGTATTGCCCAATGCGACTACTCGCATTTATTTATGCATGTACTCGCATAAATGAATGAATTATTATTGTTTGCGCAGCAGGGCAACCATGGTCTTGGCAGCATTATCTGGCGCAACGTCATTACCAAGCTTTGCCTTCACCTCGTCGTAGCCTCGAAGCATGGCTTCGCGACCATCGCCTCCTGGAAGGATAAGGCTGAGATGATGGGTGATATCATTAAAGGTGAACTTATCGGCAAATAGCTCTGGCACCACCTCACGGTCGGCAACGAGGTTGACAAGACTGATATACTTCACTTTCAAAATATGATTGAAAGCCCATCGCATGAAACGAGGGATAGGAGTCTTATAGCATACCACCTGTGGCACGCCGAAGAGTGCTGTTTCGAGAGTAGCCGTACCACTCGTTACGAGAGCGCAAGTGGAATGTGAAAGCAAAGCGTAGGTGTCGTTGTGAACCAACTTTACGTTGCTACCTTCTACATATTTATTATAATAATCGTCGTCGATAGAAGGTGCACCAGCCAACACCATCTGATAGTCGGCAAACTGTGATGCCGTTTGTATCATCATTGGCAAGTTGTCTTTTATCTCCTGCTTGCGGCTACCAGCAAGGAGCGCTATAATAGGCTTATTTTTATCAAGATTATTCCTATCGCAGAATTCATCCTTTGTCTCCTTATATTCCTTGCAGAAAGTGCGCACCTCGTCGGCAGTAGGGTTGCCCACATAGTGGATTGGGTAGCCATGCTTCTGCTCGAAGAAAGGAACCTCGAAAGGCAGGATAGAGAACAAGGCTGTGATGTCGCGCTTTATTGCCTTGATGCGCCATTCCTTCCACGCCCATATCTTTGGTGAGATATAATAGTAGATAGGAATATTCGTTGTAGAATGGATGTATTTGGCTATATCGAGGTTGAACCCAGGATAGTCGACAAGTATCAAGGCATCAGGCTTCCACTCCACTATATCGCGCTTGCAATAAGCCATGTTGGCGAAGATGGTGCGCAGATGTAGCAACACGGGAACAAAGCCCATGTAAGCCATCTCACGATAGTGTTTCACCAAGGTGCCACCAACAGCTTGCATAAGGTCGCCTCCGATGAAGCGAAACTCAGCCTGACTGTCTTCTTTTTTCAGCGATGCCATAAGATGAGAAGCATGCAGGTCGCCACTCGCCTCGCCTACTATGATATAGTATTTCATGCTATGAAGATTGGTTCTACAGATTCCAGTTCTTGATGGTGTCGATCATCTCGTAAGCCGTAACGTCGATGCGTGTAGGTGTGATGGCAACATAGCCATGCGACAAAGCCCATTGGTCGGTATCTTCGGCTGTAGGCTCGTCGTTGGCATATTCGCCCACCATCCAGTAATAGTCGTAGCCTCGTGGCTGATGAGCCTTCACCACTTCGTTGATCCAACGACCAAAGGTCATTCGGCAAACTTTTACGCCCTTGAACTCCTGCATGGCAGGGAAGTTGACATTCAGGCATACACCACGTGGCAAACCATTAGCAAGCACGTTGCTCACAATATTTCTTACATATTCGCTCAAAGGCTCAAAGTTGGCATCATGATTATAATAGCAACTTGAGAAGGCTATAGAAGGGATATATTTCATACAACCCTCTTTGGCAATACCCATGGTGCCGCTGTAATGATTGTTTACAGTAGAATTGTCGCCATGATTGATTCCGCCAATAACCATATCAGGCATTTGGCCTTCGAACAGTTGGTCGATAGCAAGCTTCACACAGTCCACTGGTGTGCCATTGCATGCCCAGACATCCACTTTGTCGTCGCTCCACTTATGCCACAATCTTAGAGGCAACTCAGAAGAGAAAGCACACGAATAGCCACTACGTGGACCATCGGGAGCACAAACGAGTATCTTGACGTCTAACGGACGCAACATGTCTACGAGCTTATTGATACCAGGAGCCTGGTAGCCATCATCGTTGGAAATGAGAATTAAAGGTGTTTTTGAATTCATAATCATCTGTATCTTTCTACCTCACAAAGCCTTCGCTTATAGTTACAAAACCTATGGGCTGAGGTAAGTAGAATATTTAATTTGCATGCAAAAGTACGAAAAAACCTTTAATTTACGTCTATCTCGCATAAAATATGTAACTTTGCAGAATAAATTCTGTAAAGACAAGCTTTCACATACATGAAGGAAAGGAAGACGAAAGCTATCTTTTACACAAACAAAGATTTAGAAAACCATGGCAAAGATTATTGCATTAGCAAATCAGAAAGGCGGTGTAGGCAAGACTACAACATCTATAAACCTTGCAGCATCACTCGCTACTCTCGAAAAGTCGGTGCTCGTTGTAGATGCCGACCCACAGGCAAACGCATCATCAGGATTGGGTATAGACCTGGCAGAAGTAGACTGCTCACTCTATGAATGTATCATTGACCACGCCGACGTTAGAGACGCTATCTATACTACTGATATCAACGGACTCGACATCATACCAAGCCATATCGACCTTGTAGGCGCAGAAATAGAAATGCTGAATATCGAAAACCGTGAAAAGGTAATAAAGCAGTTGTTGGCTCCTATCAGAGACGACTACGACTATATTCTTATCGACTGCTCGCCTTCGTTGGGTCTTATTACAGTTAATGCTTTGACTGCTGCCGACTCCGTGATAATACCTGTGCAATGCGAATACTTCGCCCTTGAGGGAATCAGCAAACTCCTCAACACTATCAAGATTATCAAGAGCAAACTTAATCCAAAACTCGAAATAGAGGGTTTCCTTCTCACTATGTACGATAGTCGTCTTCGTCTTGCCAACCAGATTTACGATGAGGTGAAGAGACACTTCCAGGAGTTGGTATTCAAGACCGTGATTCAGCGCAACGTAAAACTTAGCGAATGTCCAAGCCACGGATTGCCTGTGATACTATACGACGCAGAGTCGAACGGAGCAAAGAACCACCTGGCTTTGGCTAAGGAAATCATTAACAAGAACTCTTAAACTAAGTGAAGAACGAAGAGTGATGAATCCATTAGCTTTCATCCTCTACACTTTAGTTTTTTCACAAAACAATAGAGTAAAGACAAGAGAATTCTTCACTCTTCGTTCTTCACTCTTCGTTCTTCACTCTTCACTTAATAATAACATAATGGCTATACACAAGAAATACAACGCATTAGGACGAGGACTCGACGCTCTAATCTCTACCGAGGGAGTGCGCACACAAGGCAGCTCTACTATCAATGAGATTGCCATAGACCAGATAGAAGCTAACCCTAATCAGCCTCGACGTGAGTTTGACGAGGATGCACTTCAGGAACTTGCCATCAGCATTCGCGAAATTGGCATCATTCAGCCTATTACACTTCGACAGGTGGCTGAAAACAAGTTCCAGATTATTGCTGGTGAACGTAGATGGAGAGCTTCGCAACTTGCTGGACTAAAGGCTATTCCGGCATACATCCGCACCATCAAGGACGAGAATGTGATGGAGATGGCGCTCGTGGAGAATATCCAGCGCGAAGACCTCAACGCCATCGAGATTGCTCTTGCTTATGAGCATTTGCTTGAAAATACAGGTATGACTCAAGAGAAGGTTTCGGAGCGTGTGGGCAAAAGCCGTGCTGCGATAACCAACTATCTGCGACTGCTGAAGCTTCCTGCTCAAATACAGATGGCATTACAGAAACATGAAATCGACATGGGACACGCTCGTGCCTTGTTGGCATTGGATAGTCCTTCGCTTCAGATTCGCCTTTTTAAGGAGATTCAGAAGAATGGATATTCTGTACGCAAGGTAGAGGAAATGGTTCAACACCTAAAGAATGGCGAAGACATAGAGAGCAGCAAGAAGAAGATTGTTGCCAAGAACGCCTTGTCGGAAGAGCTTTCGGCTGTGAAGACTCGCCTATCGCAATTCCTTGATACTAAGGTGCAGCTCACTTGCTCTCCTAAGGGCAAGGGCAAAATCAGCATTCCTTTCGCTAACGAAGAGGAGCTGGAGAAAATCATGAACATGTTCGACAAACTGAAAGGACAATAATACTGTGGGTAACACTTTTTCCTACACTCTACGTTGTATCGTGGTTGGGATAGCTTTGCTTGTCTCGGCTTGTCTGAATGTGTATGCTCAAAAAGCCGATACCTCAGTTAGCGACACCATCGCCAAGAAGGTGGAACGTATCGACAGCATGAGCAAAATGGCTATCGCAACAGAGCAGGTGGCATATACCGACTCTGCATGGAAAGCCGACTCGCTAAAGATGATGACTGAGGAGATAAAGACTCCAAAGCAAATCGTTGCAGCTACAGACACCACAAAGCATCGCCGCGACTGGGCAACATGGAAACCAGACCCAAAGAGGGCTATGTGGTTGGCATTGGTATTGCCTGGAGCAGGTCAGATATACAACCGCAAATACTGGAAGTTGCCTATCATCTATGGCGGATTCGTAGGATGCGCCTACGCCATGAGATGGAACAACATGATGTATCGCGACTATTCGCAAGCATATCTCGACATCATGGACGACGACCCTACAACGGAGAGCTATAACAAATTTCTACATCTCGGCAACAAGATAACGCCAGAGAATATGGAACGCTGGAAGACAATCTTCAAGAAGCGTAAGGATAGATACCGTCGTTGGCGCGACATGAGTTTCTTCTGTATGCTTGGAGTCTACGCATTTTCTGTGATAGATGCCTACGTAGATGCCTCGCTATCAGAATTCGACATCAGCCACGATTTGAGTATGAGGGTGTCGCCTGCCGTAATAAGCAGCAAAGCAGATTTCACAGGTAGCCGACATACATCGTTGGGTGTGAGCTGTAGTCTAAACTTCTGATGAAGACTACACCTTATTATATATATAATATATAAGAGCCGCTTACACCTTATTATATATATGCCATATAGCTAAACAACATAAAAGAACATAAACGAATTCTACAGATATAAAAAACATAATGAAGAAAACATTTTTGATAGCAGCCGCCATGATGTTTTGCATGCCAAGCTTCATGTCTGCTCAAAACGATGACACAGATATAATTGTTACTGACGAAGAAGGCAACGAGGAAGAATTTGAAGTACCCGAAGCCATGACATACGAGCTTGACAGTTTGCTCAACCTCTACAATGCAAAGACATATTTGAAGCCCGACAACAACTGCAACATGTCGGACGTGAACCCTGTATACGACAAGGACACCTACAAACAACGTCTCAACCGCATGCCTACTATCATAGAGATGCCATACAACGAGGTGGTACAGCAGTTCATCGACCGCTATAGTGGTCGCCTTCGTCGCTCTGTAAGCTATATGCTCGGAGCACAAAACTTCTACATCCCTATATTCGAGCAGGCTCTCGAAACCTATGGCATGCCTCTCGAACTGAAATACTTGCCTGTTATAGAGTCGGCTCTCAACCCTAAAGCTGTATCAAGAGTTGGCGCTACAGGTCTTTGGCAGTTTATGGTTACCACAGGTAAGCAATACGGACTTGAGGTAAACTCTATGGTCGACGAACGTTGCGACCCTGTGAAGTCGTCGTATGCTGCAGCCAACTATCTTAGCGACCTCTACAAGATATTCGGCGATTGGAATCTCGTTATCGCAGCCTACAACTGCGGACCAGACAACATCAACAAGGCTATACATAGAGCTAATGGCGCTAAGGACTATTGGGAAATATACCCTTACTTGCCAAAGGAAACTCGCGGATATGTGCCTGCATTTATCGCAGCCAACTATATCATGAACTACTATTGCGACCACAACATCTGTCCGATGACAACAACTTTGCCTGTAAAGACAGATACCGTGATGGTAGACCGCGATGTACACTTTGAACAGATATCAAAGGTGCTTAATATTCCTTTAGATCTGATAGCAAACCTCAATCCACAATACCGTCGTAACATCGTCAACGGAAGCAACAAGCCTTCTGCTATCCGTTTGCCAGAGTCAAAGGCAATAGCTTTTATCGACAATCAGGATTCTATCTATGCTTATGTTCCAGAGAACGTTACTACAAAGCGTGCTGAGGTTAGCGTAAACACAAGCAACTTAGCTTACAAAGACTCAAGATCGTCACGCCACTCTTCAAGCAAAAGAAGCAAGAGCCGTAAAAGTAGAAAAAGAACAAAGAGCGTAACCATACGTCAGGGTGACACTCTTGGTGCTATCGCAGCTCGCAACAATACAACTGTAGCTAAACTAAAGAGGCTCAATGGTATTAAGGGCTCAAGCATCAGGGCTGGCAAAAAGCTGAAGGTGAAATAATCCTTCGCTTGCCCCACACCCCACACTAACCCTCAATTATAATCTTCTTATCACGTGGTCCAAACAACAAAAATAAATTTTGGAGGACATGACAATGGACAATCAGGACACTATCAACAAAGAGAGAGAAATTGCCGACGACAAGATGATAACCGCGGCTTTCGATAAGCTCATGAAGACTTATCTCGATTCTCCTCATCGCAAAAAGGTGGATATCATCACCAAAGCTTTCAACTTCGCCCGCCAAGCACACAAAGGTGTAAGACGACTATCTGGCGAACCATATATCATGCACCCTATTGCCGTTGCACAGATAGCATGCGAGGAGATGGGGCTTGGATCAACAAGTATTTGTGCCGCACTCCTGCATGATGTTGTCGAAGATACCGACTACTCGGTAGAAGACATCGAGAATATCTTCGGTTCGAAGATAGCTATGATTGTAGACGGACTTACAAAGATTAGTGGTGGTATATTCGGAGATAAGGCTTCGGCTCAAGCCGAAAACTTTAAGAAGTTGTTGCTCACTATGAGCGACGATATCCGAGTGATATTGATTAAGATTTGCGACCGTCTGCACAACATGCGCACTTTGGCTTCGCAAGCGCCTAATAAGCAATACAAGATTGCTGGCGAAACGATGTATATCTATGCTCCTCTCGCCAACCGTCTTGGACTAAACAAGATAAAGACTGAACTTGAAGACCTTAGCTTCAAGTATGAGCATCCTGAAGAATATAAGGATATCACAAATAAACTTTCTATGTCGGAAGAGCAACGCAAAAAACTCTTCAAAGACTTCACCTCTCCTATTCGTGCAGCCCTCGACTCTCTTGGTATACAATATGAAATCAAGGCAAGAGTGAAGAGTCCTTATTCTATTTGGAATAAGATGCAAAACAAGCACGTTTCGTTTGATGAGATTTATGATATCCTTGCCGTGCGTATCATCTTTACTCCTAAAGAGCGCGCCAACGAAATCAACGAATGTTTCAACATTTATGTTGCAATAAGCAGAATATATAAGAGCCATCCAGACCGCTTGCGCGACTGGCTCAACCATCCTAAGGCAAATGGATATCAGGCTCTCCACGTCACTCTGATGTCTAAACAGGGTAAGTGGATTGAGGTACAGATTCGTAGCGACCGTATGGACGAAATTGCAGAACAAGGTTTTGCTGCGCATTGGAAATATAAAGATGGAAACGATGGACATGAAGACGATGGCGAGCTTAACGATTGGCTAAGCACTATCAAGGAAATTCTCGACGACCCACAGCCTGATGCTATGGACTTCCTCGATGCTATAAAGCTCAACCTTTTTGCATCTGAAATATTCGTGTTTACTCCTAAGGGCGAGGTGAAGACGATGCCTGCCAACTGTACAGTCCTCGACTTTGCATTCCAAATACACACCTTCCTTGGTAGCCATTGTATAGGAGCTAAAGTAAACCACAAGCTCGTACCGCTAAGCCATAAGCTCAATAGTGGCGACCAGGTAGAAGTGCTTACTTCTAAGTCACAACATGTACAGCCCGATTGGATAAACTTTGTTTCTACTGCTAAGGCTAAAGCTAAGATACAAGCAATATTGCGCCGCGACAACCGCGAGACTCAAAAGAAGGGCGAAGAAACTCTTAAGCAATGGCTACAGACGAACGAAATAGAACTTTCTACATCTGTTCTCGATCAGCTTTGCTCATTCCATGATGTGCAGAAGCCTGAAGAATTATTCCTTGGATTAGGCAACAGGACAATATTACTTGGCGAGAAAGATATCAACGAGCTCCATGGTAAGAGCCAAAAGAATGAGAGCTCTGGAGGAGGATGGAGAAAGTTTGTTCCTTTCCTTGGCAAGAGCAAAGACAAGAAGAAAACTGTGCCACCAAGCGACAAGAAGCTTGTGGTAGGAAAAGAATTCAATAAGAAGATTCCTTGCGTAATCTCCGAGAAGACCATCGGCATGTATATCCTTCCTACTTGTTGTCATGCTATTCCTGGTGACGACATCCTTGGATATATCGACAACAAAAACCAGGTGGAGATACACAATCGTGCGTGCCCTGTTGCCAACCGACTAAAGTCAAGTTTCGGCAATCGCATCCTTGATGCTAAATGGGATATGCACAAGGTATTATTCTTTGATGCAACTATTCAGATTAGAGGTATCGACCGCAAGGGCATGCTTCACGATATATCTGAAGTGATATCAGAGAAGCTTGATGTCAACATCCATCGCATCACCATAAATGCCGACGAAGGCATCTATGATGGCAAGATAGAGATTCGTGTTCACGATCGCTCTGAAGTTCAAGAGATTGTAAACGCTCTCAAAAAGATTGATGACCTCAAGGAGGTTAAACAAATAATGTAAATATTCCTATATCTACACCCCATCCTATTTTTCATCATCGTGTGAAGCCGTTTCTACGGCTTCACATTAAATAAACAAACTATGAAGCTAATTACAACAACTCTACTACTTATGCTCTCAGCCATCACGGCTATGGGCGCAAACAAATACGACAACCCTGATACCATCTTCGTGGCTCGCGACGGTACAGCCGAATTCCGCAACATTAGCGAAGCCATAGAGGTTTGTCGTGCTTTTATGGAATATCATAAGGTGATATACGTTAAGAAAGGAGTCTACAAGGAAAAACTCGTTATCCCTTCATGGCTCGACAACATAGAAATATGTGGCGAAGACCGCGACAATACCATCATCACCTACGACGACCATGCCAACATAAAGCTTCCTGAAACAGGCAAGGGTATGGGCACTTTCCGCACTTACACTCTGAAGATACAAGGCAACGACATTACCTTGAAGAATATCACCATCGAAAACAATTCTGCTCGACTTGGTCAGGCTGTTGCCCTACATACCGAAGGCGACCGTCTATCGTTCATCAACTGCCGTTTCCTCGGACATCAGGATACTATCTACACAGGCAAAGCCACTACTCGCCAGCTATTCAAAGACTGCTATATCGAAGGCACTACCGACTTCATCTTTGGTCCTTCTACAGCTTGGTTTGAGTCGTGCACCATCCACGCAAAGGCTAATAGCTATATCACAGCAGCCTCTACTCCTGCCAACCAGACTTATGGCTACATTTTCAACCATTGCCACCTCACGGCAGCAGACAATATTAATAAGGTGTATCTCGGTCGCCCATGGCGTCCATATGCTCATACCTTGTTTATGAACTGCATCATGGATAGCCATATCAGACCAGAGGGATGGGAGAACTGGAGAAATCCTGCGAACGCAAAGACTGCTCGCTATCAAGAGTATAATAATACAGGCGATGGTGCCAATACTTCAAAGCGAGTTGGCTGGAGCCATCAGCTAACAAAGAAAGAAGCACAAGGAATAACCATCGAAAAGGTTTTCCATAGCGATACAAGCTGGCTTCCATCTTGCATGAAATAAATAAGAATATAAAAACATTATAAAAGCAAACAGCACATAGCCAAAGACATGAGTCTGGCTATGTGCTGTTTGCATATCATGCAATATAATCTTCTTATACCAAAGAATTTATATACGAGATAATGATTATACCAAAGAGTCGAGATGTTTCTTCAAATCCTTAAGCTGGTCTCTTACAGATATCAAAGTCTCAAGGATATCTGCACTACGATCGGCACCCTCACGATTAGCCGCAAGCATCTTCTTTGCTGCAGCAATCTTGAAGCCACGCACCTTGATAAGGTTATAGACAACCTTGAGCTGTTCTATATCCTTCTCCGTATACTGTCTGATACCCGTTCCTCTGGCTGTACGAGGCTTAATCTGAGGGAATTCTGATTCCCAGAAACGCAACGTACTCTCAGCAACGCCCAATTGCTGCGCCACCTCCTTTATAGAGAAATATATCTTAAGGTTTTTATCTGTATTAAGAGCCATAGTTGACAAATTACATCTAATTTGGGACAAAGATAGTAAATATTTTGCATATTTCAATCTACAATCGTCATTTTATTAGTATCTTTGCACAAGTTTTTAATCATCAGCTTCTTGTCTAAGCTATAACATGGCAGCAATAAGCTAAGAAGATTAAAATATCAAGGATAAATAAAACAAAAACATACAAACAGAAATGATGACAGCTAATGAAGTGCGCGAATCCTTCAAGAAGTTCTTTGAAGGCAAAGGCCACAAGATTGTACCATCAGCACCTATGGTAATCAAAGACGACCCTACGCTGATGTTTACAAATGCAGGTATGAACCAATGGAAAGACATCATCCTCGGTACTAAAGACCCAGGTAAGGATGTTCGTCGTGTTGATACACAGAAGTGTCTCCGTGTAAGCGGTAAGCACAACGACCTCGAAGAGGTTGGTCACGATACTTACCACCACACAATGTTCGAGATGCTCGGTAACTGGAGCTTCGGCGACTACTTCAAAGAAGGCGCCATCGATATGGCTTGGGAATATTTGACAGAAATATTGAAGCTTAATCCAGACGATCTCTACGTTACCGTTTTCGAGGGTTGCGAAGAAGAAGGTTTGAAGCGCGACGACGAGGCTACAAGCTATTGGGCTAAGCACGTGCCAGCAGACCACATCATCAACGGTAACAAGCACGACAACTTCTGGGAAATGGGCGATACAGGTCCTTGCGGTCCTTGCTCTGAGATTCACGTAGACTCTCGTACTCCAGAAGAGAAGGCTAAGGTACCAGGACGTGAGTTGGTAAACAAAGACAACCCACAGGTAATCGAAATCTGGAACATCGTGTTCATGCAGTATAACCGCAAGGCTGATGGTTCGCTCGAGCCATTGTCTATGAACGTTATCGATACAGGTATGGGCTTCGAGCGCCTGGTTCGCATGTTGCAGGACAAGCACTCTAACTATGATACAGATATCTTCCAGCCAATCATCAAGGAAATCGAGGCAATCTCTGGCAAGAAGTATGGCTTTACTACTCCTACTGGTAAAAATGGTGAGGGTAAGGATGAGCAGGAGAAGGTAGACATCGCTATGCGCGTTTGTGCCGACCACCTTCGTGCTGTAGCTTTCTCTATTGCTGACGGTCAGTTGCCAAGCAATGCTAAGGCTGGTTACGTAATCCGTCGTATCTTGCGCCGTGCCGTTCGTTATGCTTATACATTCCTTGGTCAGAAGCAGGCATTCATGTACAAGCTCGTTAATGTATTGGTAGAGCAGATGGGTGCTGCCTTCCCAGAGCTTCCAGCTCAGCAGGAACTTATCACTCGCGTGATGAAAGAGGAAGAGGATTCATTCCTCCGCACTTTGGAGAAGGGTATCAACCTCTTGAATGGCGACATGGACGAGCTCATGGCTCATGGTCAGACTCAGCTCGACGGTACATGTGCATTCCGTCTCTTCGATACCTACGGTTTCCCTCTCGACCTTACCGAACTTATCTGCCGTGAGAATGGCTATACAGTTGACGAAAAGGGCTTCGACGAGGAGATGAAGAAGCAGAAAGAGCGTGCTCGTAATGCTGCCGTGGTAGAGAATGGCGACTGGGAAGTATTGCAGGAAGGCGACCAGAACTTCGTTGGTTATGACTATACAGAATATGAGTGCCATATCCTTCGCTATCGCAAGGTTACTCAGAAGAAGAACACCTTCTATGAGTTGGTACTCGACAACACTCCTTTCTATGGCGAAATGGGTGGACAGGTTGGCGACAAGGGTGTACTCGTTAGCGAGGATGAGACTATCGAGATTATCGACACCAAGCGCGAAAACAACCAGAGCATCCATATCGTTAAGCAGTTGCCTAAGAATATCTCAGCCGACTTCATGGCTTGTGTAGATATCGACTCTCGTGAGGGTAGCGCAGCCAACCATACAGCAACCCACTTGCTCGACTATTGCTTGAAGCAGGTTTTGGGCGAGCACGTAGAGCAGAAGGGTTCTTATGTAGACAAGGACACTTTGCGTTTCGACTTCTCTCACTTCCAGAAGGTAACAGACGAGGAACTTCGCAAGGTAGAGCGCATGGTAAACGAGATGATTCGTGCCGACTATCCACTCGACGAGCATCGCGATACTCCTATCGAGGAGGCTAAGGAGCTTGGCGCTATAGCCCTCTTTGGCGAAAAGTATGGCGACAAGGTTCGTGTTGTTCGCTTCGGTCCTTCAGCAGAGTTCTGTGGTGGTATCCACGCTAAGAGCACAGGTAAGATTGGTTTCTTCAAGATTATCTCTGAGAGTAGCGTAGCTGCCGGCATCCGCCGTATCGAGGCTCTTACAGGTAAGGCAAGCGAAGAGGCTATCTACGGCTTGCAGGATACCATCGTAGCCTTGAAGGGCTTGTTCAACAATGCTAAGGATCTTGAAGGCGTTATCAGAAAGTATATCGACGAGCACGATGCTTTGAAGAAGGATGTTGAGAAGTTCCAGGCTCAGGCTGTTGAGCGCGCTAAGGAGAAGCTCGTAGCAAATGCTAAGGTTGTTAATGGCGTAAATGTTGTTACTGCCGTATTGCCTATGGAGCCAGCAGCAGCTAAGGACTTGGTATTCAAGGTTCGCGAGGCTTTGCCTGAGAATCTCGTTTGCGTAGTAGGTTCTGTCAGCAACGATAAACCTATGCTTAGCGTAATGTTTAGCGACGATATGGTTAAGGACCACAACCTTAATGCTGGTAAGATGATTCGCGAAGCTGCTAAGTTGATCCAAGGTGGTGGTGGCGGTCAGCCTCACTATGCACAGGCTGGTGGTAAGAACAAGGATGGCTTGAGCGCAGCTGTCGACAAGGTTGTTGAGTTGGCTCAGCTGTAAAAAGCTATCGAAAGATTCCGAAAGATTATATGATAGAGTTTTCTAAACTCTTATCTATGATAAGGTATAAAGGGTTGCAATCCTCGAAAAGATGGATTGCAACCCTTTTTCTTTATCCTACATTATGATAATTATCTAATTTATACGTTTTATTACTCTATTAGTTGTATTTCTACACTTTTATAACTATCTTTGTAGCAACTAATAAAGACATATTATCTACTCTAAGAATAAACCAAATAACTAACGTATTAATGAATTTAAAACATCTTATTATCGCAACCCTATTGGGCATAGGCAATAGCGCTATGGCTCAACAGTCGTGGACAGCCGATAATGGCAACGGAACCTTCACGAATCCTTTGTTCTATGATGAGTTCTCAGATCCCGACATCTTGCGTGTTGGCGACGACTACTATCTTGCTGGTACCACCATGCACACGGTACCAGGAGTAAACATCTTGCATTCCAAAGACCTTGTTAATTGGGAGCAGATTAGCTATTGCTTCGACCGCTTCGACTTCAACGACCCTGCCTTCTCGCTTGTTGGCGGCAAAGAGGTTTATGGTCAAGGCATATGGGCTCCTTGCATCCGATATAATAAAGGTAAATTCTATGTATTTACTAATGTCAACGGCAAGGGACTTCAGGCTTATATTGCCGACGATATTCGTGGTCCATGGAAGCATGTAATGGTAAAGGGCAACATCTACGACCTCTCTATACTCTTCGACGACGACAAGATATACGCCATCCATGGATATGGTAGCGTGAGATGTTGCGAACTAAAGCCCGACCTTAGCGAACCAGTACCAGGTACCGACCGCGAGATTATTCCTGAGGGAACAGGCGTAGGCGAAGGACATCACATGTATAAGATTAATGGAATGTACTATCTTATCTCTACCGACTATAAGCCAAATGGTCGCACACTCTGCTCTCGTTCCAAGAGCATCTGGGGACCATACGAAACCATCACCATTACTGCCGACGAAACCTACGGCTATCATCCTGGTCCTATGACGGAGGTTAAAGGTCGCATCGTTGACAACGGCACTCCTATCAAGATAAATATGCCTAACCATAACGCTACTGCTTGCACCAACGCCCATCAAGGCGGTATCGTTTCCACTCCCGACGGTCAATGGTGGGCATTGCTAATGCAGGACTTCCATTCTATAGGTCGTACTGTCGACCTAATGCCAATAACATGGAAAGACGGATGGCCATTCATCGGACTTGAAGGCAACCTCGGTCGTGCTCCTCGCACTTGGGAAAAACCATCTACAGGTACTAATGTTGAACCTCGCGCTCCTTACCAACGCAATGACGACTTCAACGGCAAAGCTCTACAACGCATATGGCAATGGAACCATAATCCTGACGACAAGCTATGGAGTTTGAAGGGTGGTAAGCTCCGTATTGAGTCGATGCCAGCATCACAACTTCTTTGGGCTCGCAACACCCTTACCCAACGAGCTATCGGACCAGTTTCGCAAACCATCGTAGAGCTTGATATCAACAACCTAAAGGATGGCGACGTGGCAGGTCTTGGCAATATCAATATGCCTTGCTCATGGCTTGGCGTGGTGAAGAATGGTAAGAACATCAAGTTGCAATGGTTCCAGCAAGTGGATAATGATACCATCACCTTCGATATCAATCCTAAGAAGGGTAAGCTATGGCTGATGCTCGATGGCGACTACGACAACGACTGCGCACAATACAAATATTCGCTAAACGGTAGCGACTTCATTTCTGCAGGCAACAAGATGACTTTGAGCTATCAGCTCATCACCTTCCAAGGTTCGCGCCCATGTCTCTTCGCTTTCAACAGCAAAGGCAAACGTGGCGGCTATGCCCTATTCGACAACTTCAAGGTTATAGAACCTAAAGCCGACCGTTCGCAAAACATTCCTTGGGGCAAGACTATCCGCATCATCAACCTTGCAACCAATCTTCCTGCCGAAGCCACTCGCCATGGTGTGCTCTATGACACCAGCCGTGGCAACAACCGTCCTTCTACCCACTTCCGTCTTATCGACAAGGGTAATGGCAAACTCATCGTTCAATGTGCCGACGGCAGATATATCATGGCTTCAGGCATCGGCATGCCAGGCGATGTTAGAATGACCAACGACGAGGCTCAGGCAGAAGTATTCATGTATCAAGACTATCTCGACCATGAGTTTATGCTTATGTCGTACAATCGCCATACATACCTCTGCAAGAGTCCTACCACAGGTAGTCCATATTCTGTAGATTGCAAGGGTCCAGACCCTGCTCGCAAGAATGGCTCTGTATTCAAATGGGAGGTGGTAGAATAAAAAAACTAAATCGAGTAGGAGGTAAACACTAATTATAGGTGTTTATCTCCTATTTTCGTGTTTACCGTCCTCTCACACCACCGTACATGCGGTTCCGCATACGGCGGTTCCTTTTTGGGTGCCATTCGAGATATGAACCCATCAGCGTTGGACAATATCCCTTGACATACCCCCATCCGTTGCTGCGACTTGTCAGTTCTTTTAACATTGACTTCATCTTGGCTTTGGATTTGGGTGTGAACACCCTTACCTTTGGCTATGTAATTCCCGCTATTAGGGCTTACTCGGGACTTCCACCCGTTAGACAATGCTCATGCCGTTTTTATTACCCCTGCAGATACTTTATTCCCCCTGCTGATACTTCCTCGGAGTCACGCCATAGTATCGCTTGAATGCCTGTGAGAAATAATGCGGGTCGGAGAATCCCACCTTATATGCCACCTCGGAGATGTTGGCATTGCCCGAAGCGAGCATCTGGGCGGCAACCTCCATACGGCGTTTCTTCAGATACTCGTTGGGGGTCATACCCACGAGGGTCTTCACGCGGTCGTAGAACACGGTGCGTCCGAGCCGCATGGCTTCTGCCATCGTGTCTACATTCAATGCCGGGTTCTGGAGATGCTCGTCGAGCCAGAGCTGGAATATCTCGACAAACTTCTTATCTTTTTCCTCTTTTATAACCGCCGGCATTGCCAGTGGCTTGGCTTCTTTTGCAAACGAGCGGCGCAGTTCGTCGTATCTGCCGATAAGGTTGCAGCAGGTGGAGACAAGCATCCTGTTGTCGAACGGCTTGCCCACGAAGGCATCCACGCCCAAGTCGAGAGACTTCGCCCTGTTGTCGTCGCTCGACACTGCCGTGAGCATTACCACGGGCACCGTCTTCCATCCGGCATCTGCCTTCATGCGGCGCACAAGTTCGTAACCGTTCACGCCAGGCATCATCGCATCCGTAACGACAAGCGAGAAGTCGCCGCTCCTGCCAGCCATCATGCCGAGAGCCTCGTCGCCACTGGAGCAACGCTCCACTATGAAATACTTCGACAACAGTCCTGCCACATACTCCAGCACGTCGGTATCATCTTCCACGAGGAGCACGCGGCGGTCGTTGTATGGCAATGCCTGCAGTTCCTTATAGTCGGTAGCCACCGCCTTCACAACATCGCCAGCACCGGCGGCATCATGGGCGAGCGGTGTCTGTGGAGCAAGGAAATCTGTGGGCGCATATGCTTCCCTGTCGAGCGGAAGTGACACTGTGAATATGCTTCCGTGGGGAGAGTTCTCGGCAAACGTTATGTCGCCCTTGTGGATTCTCACAAGCTCGCGCGTCAGGTTGAGTCCGATACCCATGCTGTTGCCTGTGAACTGGCTTTGCGAAAATCGCTCGAACAGTTCCTTTTGCTTTTCCTTAGGCACTCCCACCCCACTGTCGGTCACACTGAAAAGCAAGCGCCGCTGCTGCCCGTCGGTCCATACGCGCAGTGTTATGTCGCCGTCGGATGGCGTATACTTCAGTGCGTTGCCAATCAGATTGTAGGCAATCTTGTCGATATGTCCGCGGTCGACGAACCCAAGGAGAGCCTTTGTCTGCGGCGAGAACACGAAATTGATGTGCTTGTTTTCGGCAACGTCGATAAAGCCGTTGTATATGTTGCGCAGGAAAGCCACAATGTCCGTCTGTTGCAAGGCGAGTCGCAGCTTGCCGTTCTCCATCTTGCGGAATTCAAGAAGCTGGTTTATCAGCCTCATCATACGCTGCTCGTTGCGTGCTATCGCCGAAATGGGTTGCTTCAGGTCACCCGGCAGCCGGTCGCTGCGTGTCAGCCGCTCCACGCAGCTATGGATTATGGTGAGCGGAGTACGGAATTCGTGACTGATGTCTGTGAAGAAACGCAGTTTGAACTCGGTCATCTTCTTCTCCAAGGCTATGCGCTGGCGCAGCATATAGACGGTGTGCAGCTGGCAGTAGGCGAATACTGCTGCTCCCGAACCAAACAGAATGTACACGGCGATTGCCCACCACGACAACCACCAAGGGGGCGAGATTACCACATCGACGGAGTATTCTTCGGGGGCATCGCTGTTGTCGCGGAATGCTTTCACGACGAAAGTGTATTTTCCGTAGGGCAAATCCCTGTATGCGGCTGCTCCCTCCGTGGTCATGGCGCTCCATTCGTCGTCGTATCCCTGCAGTTTGTACTGATAGCGGGTCCTGTAGAGCGCATCGTAGTTGAAGTCGGAGAACCTAAACGTCAGCGAATTCTCGTCGTAGGCGAGTTGCAGTCTGCCGCGGTCGAGGAAGCGGTCGAATATGTCGGATTTCCAGTCGTCGAGTATTGATATTCCGTTGACGAGGATATCCGTAAGCGTCAAGGTGTTCACCGTCTTGCGACCCTTCTTTTCTATCTGGTAGATTGACTTTTGGGGTGTATACACGACGAGTCCGGAAATGGTGCCGAACACCAGTCGCCCGTCGGCAAGGCGGCACACGCTGCGGTCAGTATACATGTCACTGCCCGTGTTGCTGCCTGCAAAGACGTTGCATTTGTCGCCCGTCTGCATGTCCACCACGGTCATGCCCTGCTGTGTTGCAATCCAGATATGCCCGTAGTTGTCTTGCGCAAATGCCGACACCATGTCGTTCACCAGTCCGTTGGCCTTGTTCAGACTGTGGAACTCACCCAATTTCGTCCCCGAATTGTCTGCCCAGAAGGCTCCTTTTCCCATAGTGCCCACCCACAGCCGCATCTGCTCGTCTTCCATGATGTGGTTGATGTCGTTCACCTGCGACTTCGTTCCGCTTACATTATAAGTCATGTATGCCAAAGGATTGAGCAGCACTTGACGCGGGTTCAGGTTGTAGAGCATCGTTTCGCTTCCTGCCCACACGTTGCCCTTGTGGTCAATCGCCACGGTGCGGTAGTTGCCGTGCGGCAGAACGTGGCGGAAAATGTACTTGCTGCCGTTTCGGACAGCCACGTCGAGGTTTCCGTTCTGCATCGCCATCCATATTCTTCCCTCCAGGTCTTCGGCAATGTCTATAATCTTGTTGCTCGAAGGGGAATACGGATTGGCGTCGTCGTGCCCATACCATTGTCCGTCAATACATACGCCGTGCGACCTCGTGCCCATCACGAGCTCGCCAGTGGAGAGCTGGAGCATCGACAATACGGCATCGTTGGCAAGCGACTTGCCGGGCGACACCTTCAACTGTGGAGTGATGCTGAACTGCATGCCGCTGTTGTTGGTGGCTATAAAGTTTCCGCCACGCGTGCGGCAAAGTGCCTTCACGAAGTTTCCCTGCTCGTCATTTGTGTTGGCAAGGAGGTTCAGCAGTGTCTGTTTTTTCTTGTCGGGGCATATGCACACTACGCCATACATATCCTGCATCGCCCACACATTGCCTTGTCGGTCGGCAAAGATGGATACGATAAAGTTTGTCTGCAGTGCTCCTCCAGTGGATTTATTGATGTGGGTAGTCTCGCCTGTGGATTTGCTGTACACTGTTATTCCTGAGCCGTAAGTCGACACCCATATATTGTCGCCCACGGTGAGCACCTTGTATCTCAAGGCGTATGGAGTGGCGAAAGGGGATTTCTGGAATATCCGGAACACGTATTCGCGACGGGTCTTGCAGTCTTTGTATTTCAAGAACTCGTTATCGACAAGCGACATGACGTTGCCCTCGTTGTCGAACACGTTGTGGCGCACCACCTGCGGCACGGAATTTTGCCTTCTGTAATGCTTAATATTGAAATTTCTTCCTCTACATTCAATGCTCAGTCCGCTGCCCTTGGCGTCAAACAGCCACAGTCTCCTGCTGCGGTCAAGCTGTATGTGATCGTACTCACGGCACAGTTCCTCGCTGACAGGGAAGTTCACGAAGCGGTTTGAATGTGTGTCAAAGAGCACGCACAGCAACCCCTGCACCCGAACAATCAGCAGTCCCTCTTTCCAATATATAAGGTCGCGGATGTGGTTGTCGGGCAGCATACTGGAATTCCCTGTTGGTGTATTGAGATAGGTATGGAAGAATATGCCGTCGTAACGCACGAGTCCGTAGGTAGAGCCGAACCAGATGTAACCCTTGTCGTCTTGCGCCATAGTGCGGATGTCGGTCGACGTGACGACGCCTCGCAGGTTGACCGGATACGAAACGTAGTCGATTGCCATAATGCGGACATGGCTCAACAGCATTATAATGAAGCAGAATATTATACGCTTTAGTAATGACATAAGTGTAGTTGATTTATATTACATAATGCAAAATTAGCAAAATTAGACAGCATAACAAAATATTCAAGTTTCGGTTTTAAACAAAAACATTAAAAACCGCCCTCAACAAGTAACAGCTCTCGTAAGACAAAATGTGGTTGTTTTTTTTCGGTTTTTGTCTGAATCCAAAACTTGAGTAAAATACAACACTCTGAAAATCTGTATAAATTCATCCGTATATGTACGATTTCTTACTTTTATGACACGCCGCAACAATAATTTTGCAACCAGAAAACCAATACTGAATGAAGAATTGAAATCAATCAAACCATAACATATATATTAAAACATACTGAATATGGAAAAGAAAATCATAACTCTTTTGTCACTCTTGCTTGCAACGGCACTGCAAATGACGGCAAGCGACGACGTGACGGCAAGCGTGTACAACAACCGGGCTGCAAGACTGCAAAACGGACTCGTCGACGTGAAGATCGACAAGTCGGGAAAGATTTACTATCTCGGACGCAACGGTAAGAATCTGCTCGGCAGCGACGGCAGCATCTATTACAGTACGAAGGAGGACAGAGTTACTGAACTCCAGGCCACAAAAGTCGAAATCAAGACCGCAAATCCCGACTATGCGGAAATCATATACACCAACGACACGGCACGCATCTGGAAGCAGCAGGGCTTCATATTGAAGAAGGGCGAGAGCAAGATATATACATATATTATATTGAAAGGTACGAAACTTAGCAACTTTCTTGAAGAAGCACGCCTGGTATGCCGCACGGCTCCGGAATTCATCGACGGCTACGTAAGCGACAACAAGCAGGGACTGATGCCAAGCGTGGAGATGATGAAAGCCGTAAAGGAAGACGGTTTCATACAGGATGCCACATTCCGCCTGCCCGACGGAAGCATATATACGAAATACGACTGGGTTGAATACACTGCCGACAACCATCTGCACGGAGTGATGAACACGCAGGGAACTGTCGGGATATGGAGCATCCAGGCAAGTTCGGAATACGTGAGCGGCGGTCCGATGCACCAGGACCTCACCGTACACATGGACGACAAGACACCTACCGTGTGCCAGTATTTTCACAGTGCCCACTTCGGTGCATGCGGCAAGCAGCCAATAGAACAGGAATATGAGAAGATATTCGGACCGGTGGCAATCTATGTCAATGAGGGCACAAGGGAAGAGATGATTGCCGATGCGAAGAATGTTGCAGCCTGTGAGACCGAGGGTTGGCCTTATCAATGGTTCGACAACGAGAGCTACGACAGGCAGAGGGCAACCGTCTCTGGCAAGATTTCTCTGGAAAACTATCCTCAAGACAGGGAAAAGAACCTGCAGGTAGTATTGTCTGATGCTGGTACCGACCCTTACATGCAATATAAAGGCTACTGTTTTTGGAGCAAGACGACTGACAATGGCGAGTTCAGCATCAGCAACGTGCGCCCCGGTAAATATTCGCTATACGTGTATGCCACCGACGGAGAAATAACGGAGACGCTTGAGAAGAAAGATATAAGCGTAGACGAAGCGACAAGCATAGACCTCGGCACGATTGAATGGGCTCCGGCAAAATATGAACAAAAGATTTGGCAGTTGGGCGAAAGCGACCGCACGAGCAAGGGTTTCATGCTGAGCGACAGTCAGCGCGCATACGCCAACTTCATGCTGCCGCCTGCCGACATCGACTTCAGAATGGGAGAAAGCAATGCTGCCACCGACTGGTATTATGCACAGACGAAGAAGGGAAGCTGGAACATTCTTTTCAATATGGACAGCAAACCGACGACACAATGTTACCTCACGGCTTCTGTCGCGGCAGCTGCAAGGGACGTGAAAGTAACGTTCAAGCTCAACGGCAGAACCGTAACGACCCGCACACTCGACTCCAACGACGGTTCTATATACCGGAGCGCAATGCTAAACGGCAGACATTCGCTGCACGTGATAAAGATTCCGGCAAGCATTTTCAAGGTTGGCGAGAACAAACTGACGCTGCAGATTGACAACATTCAGCAAGGCGGTGGAGTGATGTGGGACTGCATAAAACTGGAAACTGGCAAGGTTGTGACCTCTGGCATCAGCAATGCGACAGCCGAAAGGGAACAGGACGACACATATTACAGCGTTTCTGGGGTAAAATGCACGGCTCCGAGGCACGGTATATACATCCGCAACGGAAAGAAAGTAATTCTTTAAACAACTTCATTCTATTAACAACATCAACAATAACTTTTTAAAACAATAACGAATTATGAAAACTATTAAACTTTTAGCAATGGCATTCTGCACAATTATTTCAGCTACAACGGCAACAGCACAGGAAACAGCAGAAGAGGCAACAGTATCAACCGAAAAGACATGGACATTCGATGAATATGCTCCCATAGACAATGGGGACAAGGAGTTTGAGGGCACTGCCGACGAGAATATATGGGAGATGGACGGACTGTACATCAGGAACTTCAGCGGCAGGTACTGCCAGATGTACAACGGCACCGAGAAGGGAACTTTCTCCGACGGTTCGGACTGGAGCTGCACGGCATACGTGCGCACATTGGGCAACGACGGATTCCTTGCCGACAACCGCCACGACACAAGCGCGGCATGCAATGTGGTAAAAGAGACCGACAGATGTTTTGCATTCAATGCCTCGGTACCAGGCACATGCTACGCAATAATGCGTCCGAACAGAGCTGCAAAGGCTGGTACAGAGGTTGACTGCACCATATTCTTCAACCATTCGCTCGGAGACGTGTTCACCGTTACATCCGAAACAAGCACCAAGGAAAAGGTGGAACTGAAATACACATCTGAGGAAGCGGGAACTTTCTTCTTCGTGCCAGGAGTAAACTCTATGGTTTATGCCATCAGATTCGTGCCTTCAAGCTCAACTGCAATAAGCGAAATCAAGGCAAACGACAAGGCTGACACGAACTATTACGATCTTCAGGGAAGAAGAATCAGCAGTCCTTCGAAAGGAATTTATATCCATGAGGGCAAGAAAATCGTGATAAAGTAGTTACATATAGGAATCTAACACTACAACGGTTATGAAATATACAGGATTTATATTCATCTCAGCATTGGCTCTGGCAACTGCGTCATGCAGTTCCGACTCTGTCGACGGCGACGGCGACTTGTTCCGCAGAGGGGCGTTTGAGCAGACGGTCGACGGTACGCGCATGGTGTTCGTTGCCAGTCAGGAGAACGACAACGACGTGATGTTTACTTGGGACAGAATCAACCAGAACTACATAAGCAACGACATCACGTCGGCAAACAAATACAGCGGCGACATCACGGTGCCGGCTACAGTCAGCCACGACGGCAAGCAGTATAATGTGAAATGTGTCGACGACTATTCTTTCTTCTACTGCGGAAAGCTCACGGGCATAACAGTAAGCGAGGGAGTGGAATATTGGGGAGCCAACCAGCTGGTGCGTTCCACCAACATCACGAAGCTTATCCTCCCTTCAACGATAAAGAACATGAAAGAAGTGCCGTATGCCTACTGCGCAAAGTTCGGCAAGCTGAAGACCGTGCAACTGCCACCTGTAGAAGCCATTGCTGACAGTGCGTTCTGCTCGTGCATCTCGCTCACAAGCATCAACATCCCTGAGGGATGCACAAAATTAGGACGCTACGCACTGGCAAGGACAGGCAAGCTCACCACGCTGACACTACCTTCGACACTGAAGAAAATCGGAGAGAAATGTTTTTCGGGATGCGGAAAGCTTGTTGAGCTGCACGTAAAGGCCGCTATACCGCCCGAAATGGAAAGCGATTTCGACAATGCAGCTAATGCTACCCTCTATGTTCCCAAGGGTTCGGCAGACTTATACAATGCAAACGAGAAGTGGGGACAGTTTGCAAACATCATAGAAGAACAGTAGATATGAAAAATATAAATGCGATTCTTACGGCTGGAATGTTGTGCATGTCGCTTGCCGTATCTGCACAGAATGCAAGAAAGATAACGGGTGTCATAACCGATGCCAACGGCGAACCGCTCATCGGAGCCACCGTGAAGGGGAATAAAGCCGGAACAGGGGTAGTAACCGATCTCGACGGAAAGTTCGCCCTGCAGCTTAAACCGGGCGAGAAGTCCATCTCCATATCATATATCGGCTATGACACGAAGACTGTAAACGTGGGCAACAGCCAGAACATCAAGGTTAAACTGCAGGAGCAGGCCAACGTGCTCGACCAGCTCGTGGTGATTGGCTACGGAGCCGTGAAGAAAGGTAGCGTCACTGCTTCCGTGTCGAGCGTGAAGGGCGAGGACCTGGAACGCCGCCCCGTGAGCAACATCGCTGCTGCGCTGCAGGGCGAACTTGCCGGTGTGGAAATCCGCAGCACCTCCGGTACGCCGGGATCTGGCGTGACGGTAAACGTGCGCGGTGCGACGAGCATCAATAGCGACGCTTCCACCAATCCGCTGTATGTCGTCGATGGTGTTCCTATGGACGAGGAGTTCGACCTCTCGCAGCTCAACACGGATGACATCCAGAGCATCGAGGTACTGAAGGATGCCTCTTCGTCGGCAATCTACGGTTCGCGCGGTGCCAACGGCGTGATAATCATCACCTCGAAGAGGGGCGACAACTCCGGCAAGACATCATTGCGCTTCAACGCCACATTCGGCTTGCAACAGGCTGAGAGGAAGATGGACGTGATGAGTCCGACGGAATGGATTAGATGGAGAACCAAGGTAAACGACATCAGATACGTGAATACCTACGGTTCGAAAGGGGCTACGGCAAGCGACGACTTTGCCACCCGTGTGGGAGTAGTAGGCATGAACACCAATTATGTGAACGATCCGAGATGGGCAATGCCCGGATATGGCGGACTGGCCTTGATTGACTGGCAGGACGAACTGTTCCGCCTCGCCACGTTCCAGAACTATTCCCTGTCTGCCACTCAAGGCGGAAAGAACGGCAACTACCGTCTGTCGGTGGGCTACACCACACAGGACGGTATCGTGATGAACACCGACTACCAGAAGCTGACGGCACAGTTCTCCGGCGAGACTAAGGTGAAAGACCGCATAACTATGGGGCTGAAGGTTGCTCCTACCGTAGAATGGTACGGCGGAGGCGGCGTTGACGGCAAGGACAATGCCGCAATGTCTGCACTCACGGCAACGCCTGTTGCCGAGGGCGACGCGGGGAAGCACACCAACTCTCAGCCATACGAGCGCTACATGTGGGCAAGCGGCAGCGTGAGTCCAATCAGCATGATGGAGAGATGGGACAACAAGAAGGAGAAGATGAACGTAGTGTCGTCGGCTTATCTCAACATCGACATAATGAAGGGACTGCAGGCGCGACTGCTTGGTGCATGGAACTACTACAGCTACCAGACGAAGCGTTTCATACCGGGCAGCCTGAACCGCGACTGGGCGAAATATCCGGAGGGCTACTTCACTCAGGGACAGTGGACCGGAACGTCTTCCCACAAGCTTATGGCTCAGGCTCAGCTCAATTGGAACAAGTCGTGGGGCAGACACAATGTAAATGCCGTTGCGGGATGGTCTACCGAGTCCACACAGGATTCTTACAAGTATTCGATGAAGGCGACACAGTATCCTAACGACGCTCTTGAGGGTTTCAACAATCTGACCCACAACATCACTGATGCGACTGCCACCTACAACACCGTGGACAGGATGGTGAGCTACTTCGGACGTGTGATTTACAACTATGCCGACCGCTATCTGCTTAACGTCAGTCTGCGACGCGACGGCAGCAGCCGCTTCGGCAGGAACAACCGCTGGGGCACTTTCCCTGCCTTCAGTGCGGCATGGAGGGCAAGCAACGAAGCTTTCTGGAACAAGAAATGGGCTGTAACCGATGCCAAACTGAGGGTGAGCTACGGTAGTAACGGCAGCAAGTCGCTTCCTGTTGGGTCTGCCAATGGCACTCTGACGAGCAACAACTACTCAAGCGACGGCAACATCACGACCGGCTATCTGCCGGCAAGCTTAGAGAACCCCGACCTGACATGGCAGAAGACCAACAGCTGGGACTTCGCCATCGACTTGGGACTGCTGAAGAACCGTGTGTCGATGTCGCTCGATTTCTACAAGAAGACCATCACCGACATGCTGTATAAGGTAAGCATGCCGTCGGACATCGGCTTTGCATCCGGCTACAGCAACATCGGAAACATCGAGACTAAGGGATGGGAACTTGAACTGAAGAGCAACAACCTGACCGGAAAGCTGAAATGGACGACTTCGTTCAACATGGCTTACACAAAATCTGTCGTGAAAAGTCTTGGCAACAACAACACCATATACTGCGGATTTGACGGCAGGACACAGGTTATAGAGGTGGGCCACCGCGTAGGCGAGTTCTATCTGTACGACGCTGTGGGAGTCTACCAGACGCAGGCTGACCTGGACAACTACCCGAAGCAGACTTCATCCACATTGGGCAGCGTGCGCTACCGCGACGTGAGCGGACCCGACGGTGTGCCTGACGGGAAGATTACCGAGGCGGACAGGATACATGCAGGGCATCCGTCGCCAGACTTCACTTACGGACTGACCAATACTTTCCGCTACAAGAACTTCGACTTCTCGTTCCTGATAACGGCACAGACTGGAGGAAAGATATTCTGTGCGTTGAGTCGTGCCCTCGACCGCCAGGGCATGGGCGTGACCAACAACATGCTGCGGAAGTACAACAACATGTGGTTCTCCGAGGCTGAACCGGGCGACGGAAAGACTCCATGTGCATGGAACACACAGACTGCCGAGGAATACAGCACACGCTGGCTGTACAGTTCGGACTTCATCAAGCTGAAGAACATTACTCTCGGCTACACCGTTCCGCTGAAGCGCGGCTCGTTCTTCAGTCAGATAAGGATTAATGCAAGCGTGGAGAACGTGTTCATGCTCGACAAGTACGACGGCGGTCTCTCGCCTGAATCGAACAATTCCGGATCGCTTGTCAACAGCTACGACTATGGAGCCTATCCTCTGGCAAGGACTTTCAGCTTGGGCGTGAACTTCACTCTCTAAGTCTGAGCTAAACGGTTGTTACCGAATCAACAGAATTATAGCAGTATTAAAAAAGAACGAATTATGAACAAGACAATAATTGCGGCAATCGCCGCAACAGCAATATTCGCCTCGTGCAGCGACTATCTTGATGTTGACCCGAAGGACAAGAATTCTACAGAGAACTTCTACAAGACAGAGGCACAGATAGACCAGGCACTGACGGGAGTGTACGGCGGACTGAAACAGGTTTCGCTCTATGCCCTGCAGATGAGCGAACAGAGGTCTGACAACATGTGGATAACCAACGACACGAAGCAGAACGACAATGTGGACATCGCCCTGTTCAATGCCGACGCTCTGGTGAACGACAACACGATAAAGAACTGTTGGGCTGACTATTTCACTATCGTGGCATCGGCAAACAAACTTCTCGACGAGCTGGATAAGGTCAGACTAAACGACGGGAAGATACAGACGGAATACAGGGCTGAGGCTCGCTTCCTCAGGGCTCTCGCATATTTCGACCTCGTGAGATTCTTCGGCCGTGTGCCTGCCCCGACACACAGCCTTACCACTGAGCAGGCGTTCAAATTGGGACAGAGCGAGGCGAAGGATGTGTATGAAAACATCATCGTTCCCGACCTGAGATATGCTGCGGAGAATCTTCCGCTCAATGCTCCGAAAGACTATCAGGGCAACTCCCATTCAGAACGTGCCACGAAGAATGCCGCCAAGGGAATGCTCGCAAGAGTGTATCTCACGATGAGCGGCTATCCGCTCAACATGACCGAGAAGCGCGACTCGGTGGCTCTGCTCTGCAAGGACATCATCGACTACTCGGAGAAGAACAACAAATACTGGGCTAAGAACATCGACGAATGGAACCGCATGTGGGTACACGAGAACGACAACAAGTATTTCATCTTCGAGGTGCAGCATATTGCAGCAACGGGACAGGGCAACATGTACACGGCAAACTGCATGACGAAGCCGAGCACGTCCGTGTTCTGCAACCCTAACCTGATTATCGGCAACGTGCACATCTACGCCGAGAACTCTCTGCGCGACCACTTCAGGGAAACGGACGAGGGCGGCATCAATATCGACCAGCGCTCGTGGGGAACGATAAGCACATCGTCGATTGCATCCGATGACAACCCTACGGTGGACAACGACCACCTCGTGTTCGTGAAGTTTTTCGAGAACAAGCTGAAACGTGCCGAACTGGGATATACCGACATGGACGCTACCGTTATCGACAGGACATACTGGCCGCAGAACTTCCCTATCCTCAGGATTGAAGACGTGATGTTGATGTATGCCGAAGTCATGGGCAACACGAACGAGGGTCTACGTCTGGTGAACAAGATACGCACGCGGGCAGGACTTGAAGCTTTGCCTTCGGACATCTCTGCCGACGATTTCCAAAAGGCTGTAGAGGACGAACGCCGATACGAACTTGCCGGTGAAGGCACAAGATGGCACGACCTCGTAAGGTGGAACAAGTATGTGGAGACGCTGCAGAACATGTTCATCAGCGATGACGACACAGCCGAAAAGTCGTACACGGCATTGGCAAAGCGCGTCACAAAGGACTCCTATCTCTATCCTATACCGCAGCAGCAGATACAAATCAGGAAAGGACTCTACAAGCAGAACCCCGGATATTAACCAATAACAACAACAATATGAACAAGGTTTTATTTTCGGCAGTCATTGCAGCTCTCTTCTGCAACGTTGCCAACGCCCAGACGATGAAGGTGGGCGAATTTCTGAAGGGACAGGAGACGACAAGGACAGACCTGAAGAAAGCACGCAAATGGCAGTACAGGCCAGACGGACAGGACTTTGTATGCGTGAACGGAGAGAACAGGTACACGCGGGCACTCTACGGCAGTCACGACGAGGACAGGATTGAGACAAGCGATCGCCCCGTGTTCGTGGCATACAAGAAGAATGACAGCCGTAATATCAGTTTCAGGATAACCGTCGACGGAAAGACCGTCAGCCTCGAAAAGACCGACTACTGCGAGGCGCGCTACACGGCAGGCAGACGTTCGTACACGCTGCGCGACAAATCGTGGGGCGACGGAACGGTGAAGATTTCCGTTCTTGCGTTCCCCGACAGGCGCGGAGGGATATGGAAGTTTGAAGCCACAGGGTTCAAGAGTCAGGTGAGGGTGACGTGCCGTCAATGCGACATTGCCAAACAGAATCTGAAACGCTGGGGCGACATGGGCTGCGAGGAACCGGGTTCGCTCGAAGCAGGCAGTGGGATGAAGAACCTGCAGGAGAAGTCATGGTATACAGAGAACGCCGTCTCCTACCTCACGTTCGACAACATGAGTCTGCACGTGGCAACGCCAAGGCAGTCGGGAATCGATGCCACCACCGCGAGTGCTGCCACGAAGGACAGGATAAAGGCTTTTGCCGAGGAATACGACAGGGCAGAACTGTATCGCCAAAAACTTGCCGGAAGCGTGGTGTTCTGCACTCCCGACCCTTACATCAACACTCTCGGAGGGGTGCTCACCACGGCTGGCGACGGCTCATGGGACGGCGACACGTTCCTCCACGGTGCCATCACGTGGCGCATGCAGCTGCCAGGATGGAGAGGGGCTTATATGGGTGACTTCTTAGGATGGAACGACAGGGCGGTAAAACACTTCGATGGCTATGCCGAAAGTCAGGTGAAGGACGTGCCGTGCACAATAAGCCACCCGACACAGGACAGCACGATGAACCTGTGCCGTGCGGCACATGTATGGGGGGCGCCCATGTACAGCAACGGTTACATCTGCCGTGTGCCCCACCGCAACAACGTGATGCACCACTACGACATGAACCTCAACTACATCGACGAACTGCTCTGGCACTTCTCGTTTGATGCCGACAGGGAGTATCTGTGCAAGATGTGGCCCGTGGTGAAGAGCCACTTGGCATGGGAGAAGCTCAACTACGACCCTAACGACGACGGACTGTATGATGCCTACTGCTGCATCTGGGCGAGCGACGGACTGTACTACAACAGCGGTGGCGTAGCTCATTCGTCGGCATACAACTACCGCGGCAATGTGATGGCGGCGCGCATTGCCGAGATTCTGGGCGAGGACCCTGCGCCCTACCGCAAGGAGGCTGACAAAATACTCAAGGCGATGAACTCGCAGCTGTGGATGGACGACAAGGGGTGCTGGGCTGAATACAAGGACCTGATGGGACTGCAGCGCCTGCACAAGAGCCCTGCCCTTTGGACAGTGTACACGCCTATCGACAGCTATGCCTGCACGCCGGAGCAGGCTTACAGTGCCACGAGATATGTAGACGAGAACATTCCGCAAATACCTATAAAGATTGAGGGCGAGGAGTCTGACTTCTACACTCTGAGCACCACAAACTGGATGCCATACGTGTGGAGCACGAACAACGTGGCTCAGGCTGAGGTGATGCACACAGCCCTCGCCTACTTCCATGCCGGGCGCAGCGACGAGGCTTTCCGGCTGATGAAGGGCGACCTGCTCGACGAGATGTATCTTGGGGCGAGTCCGGGCAACATCGGACAGATTAGCTACTACGATGCGGCGCGCGGCGAGACCTACCGCGACTTTGCCGACAACGTGGGCGTGACTGCGAAGACTGCCATACAGGGGCTCTACGGCATTTCGCCAGATGCCCTATGGAACAGGTGCTACATACGTCCCGGATTCCCGGCGGCATGGGACAGTGCGTCGATAAAGACTCCGTATATCGAATACTCCTTCAAGCGCGAGGGCGACAAGGAGATTTACGACATCACGCAGAACTTCAAGCAGCCGCTGCAGATTATCATCAGGCAGAACATTGGCAACGGCAGGTTTAAGGAGACTGCGCTTACCAATGAGAAGCATCAGCGCGTGGTGCTCCAGAGAGCAAACGTGTCCGACGACGTTGACGACCGCATCGCTGCGGAGAACCGTGACGACAAGTATGTAGGGACTGAGTTCGACAACGTAAACGCCGCCCAATGCAGTATGGTGAAGATGGACAAGTTCTTCAACTCCTGCGTCACCGACATATTCAAGAACGAATACACGTCGCCATCGTCGCCGTACACCACACTGCGCATACCGAAGAACGGCTACGGCGAATGGTGCCACCCGCAGTTCTATGCCGAGACCAACGACTCCGTGTTCCGCACGCTCGTAGACAAGAACGTGTACACGGCAAGGCTCGACGCAGGGACAAGCATACCGTTCCGCTCAAAGTCCGAGGGGAAGAACATCGCATACACCTCGCTGTGGGATAACTATCCCGACAGCATCTCTATCCCATTGAAAGGCAGGGCGTCGCACGCCTATCTAATGCTTGCCGGAACGACCAACCAGATGCAGAGCCGCATCGCCAACGGTGTAGTCTGCGTGACCTACGTCGACGGCAGCCACGAGACCTTGGAACTGGTGAACCCCGACAACTGGTGCCCGATAGAGCAGGACTATTACGTTGACGACTTCGCGTTCAAGGTGAACGGCAAGCGTCCGTACCGCGTACACCTGATGTCCGACAAGGTGAGCCGCGACCTGGGCAAGGAGCTTGGCATCACCGGTGTCTACGGCAGGGAGATAAACGGAGGTGCCGCCGAGCTGCTCGACATGAGGCTCAACCCCGGAAAGAAGCTCAAGAGCATCACCGTGAGGACACTCTCCAACGACGTGGTAATCGGTCTGATGGGAATAACGCTGCAGAAATAAAAATCATGCAATCGAGTAGGAGGTAAACACTAATTATAGGTGTTTATCTCCTATTTTCGTGTTTACATTCCTCTCACACCACCGTACATGCGGTTCCGCATACGGCAGTTCCTATTTTTCATGCCGAGCATACAAAATGAAGCCTGCTTCAAGTGCCAACGAAGCAGGCTTCATTGGCACTTGAAGCAGGCTTCGTTGGGCATCGAAGCCTATTGCGTTTTTTTACGCAGCTTTTTGAAAAATCTATCTCTCGCTTATTTCAATATCTCTTTAAGCAAGAAAGTGGCATTTTGGTTACGAGCCACACCTGGCATTATCTTATAAGAATAGGTGACGCTGGCGCCAAGTTCTATCTCGAAGCAATAGTTGTGGAAACGTTGCGGATATTGTTCTGCCATTTTAGACAGTTCAAGGTCGTGGGTGGCTATGATACCCGTTACAGGCATCTTCGACATAGCCTCAAGAAACATTCGTGAACCATTTAGCTTGTCGGCAGAATTTGTTCCCTTCAATATCTCGTCGAGGATTATTAGCGTGCGACTATTCTCTCGGCAAGTATCTATTAGCTGCTTTAGTCTGAGCAGTTCGGCATTAAAATAAGAAATGCCATGTGCAAGGTCGTCGGAAGTACGCATGCTGCTAAATAGCGAGAACAAGCTCACTCTATAGTTGGATGCAAAAACAGGCATACCACATAGCGCAAGGATATAGTTGATACCAACGGAGCGAAGGAATGTACTCTTGCCCGCCATGTTGGCACCAGTAACGATATAGTAGTTGCCATCTTGAATATTGAAATCGTTAGCCACAGCCTTGTCGCCAAGGAAAGGATGATACAAGTCGTTGGCATCATACACCACCTTGTCTTCATCCACGATTGTGGCATCTATGCCTCGTGGCTCGTTGTAGCGGAATGTAGCCATCGACACACGAGTATCGAAAATGCTAACAGCATCTATCCAAGCCGAAGCCTCAGCCTGATATTTCAGTTTCCACTTAGCAAACCTGCGAACAAGCCAAAGGTCGTTTAATACCAAGGCATCAGCAAGCACCATATATAGTGCATGTCCACGACGGTCTATAGCATCGATGATAGCAGTCAACTCCTTCAGAGCCTGCAAGGCATTAGCATCTGACGATGACAATATCTCTGCAACATCTTTATTTAGCTTTGCCGAATACTCATGCGAAGCTATCAGTCGCATTATCTTTGTGTAGCCTTTAGTCTGTCGTTCTATTTCTCCTACCACCTTATTGGCTTCGCTAATATGCTTTCCGCAAAGCGTAAGGCACACTATCGTCTGCATCAATCCCCAAAGCAACGGAACATTTGATGGTAATGAGCCAAAAGCCGACCAACAAGTTAGCGCAGCCATAATGCCTACCGACGCCATGGCCAACCATTTAGCCGAGCCTGCAGTTGCAAACTTTGGCAACTGCAAAGTATTAACATCATCAAAGGCATCATACACCTTATTGGTTTCCAGCACCTCGCCATCAGTAAGCGCCATAAACTCCATACGCAAATCTCTAAGTTCTGCCATCTCGTTTATAGCCTCGCGTTCGTTGGCAATATCACCTATCGTTGTCTTATTGCTCAGACTGCAACATTCAGCAAGCCTATCGCTACCGCCACGAGTGATACTACGATTTATGCGATGAAATAGCGACTGCGGTCCGAAGATATCAAGGTCGAAAGAGAATTCATGATGAGGATTTAGATATCGCTCACCATCATAAAAAGCCGAGAAGTTGCCATCCAAATAAGCCATTTCACCCATGTAGGTATGTTGCAACGCCTTTAGGTGGTCTGCCCTTTCGCTATTCTTTCCATCGGCATATCTCGACAATAGATATGCCAATACAGAAATGGCAGCAACTATGCCACACACCATTCCCTCATGCCAAAGGGTATAGGCGACAACGCTCATGATAACAATCACAAACGTAGTCAACTGGGCAAAGAGCAGCAGTCGCCCGCGGCTCTTTGTCTTGTTTATCTCTTGGCTTATCTCCGAAGCCTTAGCCTCGTAGCCTTTTAGTATCTCGCTTTTTGTTCTTATCATTAAGTATCAAGATGTGGTTATTAGCCATCCTTGCTTATTTCGCAGCAGGCTTCATGCGCAATTCGTATAGGTCGTTGCGACGGTCGCGAAGGTTGCGCACACTACCATAAGTATGTAGCTCGTTGAGCAAGTTGAGGTCGACATCCGATACAAGAATCATCTCGGTATTTGGAGTAGCCTCTGAACGCTTACCATCGTTAGGGAATGCGAAGTCGCAAGGAGTGAATACTGCCGACTGAGCATACTGGATATCCATATTGTGTACACGTGGCAAGTTGCCCACGCTACCGGCAATAGCCACATAGCATTCGTTCTCAATGGCACGAGCCTGAGCACAAACGCGAACACGCGAATATGCATTCTGGGTGTCGGTCATGAATGGTACAAACAATATCTGCATACCATCGTCTGCCATCAATCGTGAAAGCTCAGGGAACTCCACATCATAGCAAATCAATATACCAATCTTTCCGCAGTCGGTATCGAAAGTCTGTACATGGCTACCACCTGTCAATCCCCAGCACTTCTGCTCGTCTGGAGTAACATGTATCTTCTCGTACATCTCATACGAACCATCACGACGGCAAAGGAAGCCCACGTTATACAAGGCGCCATCTTCCTTCACAAAAGGCATACTGCCCGTAATAATATTGATATTGTAGCTTATAGCAAGTTCAACAAAACGGTCGCGAATCTTCTCGGTATATTGAGCCATGGCACGGATAGACTGTGCCTCGCCCATATCATTAAATCGAGCCATCAACGGAGCATTAAAATACTCAGGGAAGAGGATGAAGTCTGACTTATAATCAGAAACAGAATCTACGAAGAATTCCACCTGCTCAAACAAGTCGTCGATGCTGTTGTATGGTCGCATCTGCCATTGCACCATTCCGATTCTTACCGTTGGGCGCTTCTCTACTATCGACTGTGTAGGTGGCTGATAATAGATGTTATCCCATTGCAACAAGGTTGCGCAATGCTTCGACTCCTCGTCGTTAGGCAGATAGTTGCGTATAACTCGGCGCACGTGGAAATCGTTAGACAACTGGAATGTAAGCACAGGGTCATAGATTTCGCGCGAGCGTACCTTCTCGATATACTCCTTAGGGCGCATGGTGTCGGCATACTTATGATAGTTAGGTATTCTGCCACCAAACATGATTGCCTTAAGGTTCAACTTCTCGCACAATTCCTTACGATACTCATACATACGACGTGCCAAACGCATACCACGATAGTCGGGATGTATAAACACCTCGATACCATATAGAATATTTCCTTTTGGATTGTGAGTATTGAAGGTTTCGTCGCCTGTAACCTTAGCATAAGTGTGGTCGCCCTTCACCATGTCGTAGTCAACGATGATTGATAGGGCACAGCCTACTATCTTGTCGCCAACGATAACAACCACCTGTCCCTCTGGAAAAATAGTGATGAGCTTTTTGATTTGTGCATGAGTCCAAAACACATCGGAATCAGCATAAATACGTTTAAATGATCGTGCGAGCTGGTCGTAGTCTTCCATCTGAAGATTGCGTAGCTCTACCTGATTAGCATGTGAGGTTTCCATAATAAATCTTTTACCTTACTTTTTTAGCTTTATTCTTAAATAATCGATGCAAAAGTACTCTTTTCTCCACACATAGGATATATGAAATGAGAAAAATTGATGTTTTTTCGGCAATTTAACAATATGTATAATATCATTAGTGTCCAATAAAAATTGGACACTAATGATTAGACATATCATAGAAATGGCGAGTGAGAATATCTTTATTCTCCTTTCGGAGCTCTTCAAGAAGATTAGATATTACTCGTTGGTTATACCCATTTACATACTATGAAAATATAAAAAAGACTAATGAATGCAGAATTTCTCATACAATAATTTGAACGTCAAATTATTATGAGTAATTTTGCATTCATAGCATTATTACTTAGCAGTAATGCAACATATTGATATGGAATATTTTCCATTTCATTATCACCCTACAAACCCAACACGATTATTACATTATAAATATAAACCTAACAATAATTAACCATTACAAAATTAAAATGAACAAATATCCTAAAATTGGTATTCGTCCTACCATCGACGGTCGTCAGGGTGGTGTTCGTGAGTGTCTTGAAGAGAAGACTATGGCTTTGGCCAATGCTGTAAAAGAACTCATAGAGAAGAATCTTCGTAATGGCGACGGTTCGCCAGTAGAATGTATCATCGCCGACTCTACCATCGGTCGTGTTGCCGAGAGCGCGGCTTGTGCTGAGAAGTTCGAACGCGAGGGCGTAGGCTCTACCATTACCGTCACATCATGCTGGTGTTATGGTTCGGAGACTATGGATATGAATCCTCACTATCCTAAGGCAGTATGGGGATTCAACGGAACTGAACGTCCTGGTGCTGTATATTTGGCTGCCGTATTGGCTGCCCACGCACAAAAAGGATTGCCAGCTTTTGGCATCTATGGACACGACGTGCAGGATCTGGACGACAACACCATCCCTGCCGATGTTGCAGAAAAGATACTTCGTTTTGCTCGTGCTGCTCAGGCTGTGGCTACTATGCGTGGCAAGAGCTATCTGTCGTTGGGCAACACCTGTATGGGTATTGCTGGCTCTATTGTTGATGCCGACTTCTTCCAAAACTATTTAGGCATGCGCACAGAATATGTGGAACTGGTAGAGATTCTTCGTCGTGTAGACTTCGGTATCTACGACCATGAGGAATTTGAGCGTGCCATGAAGTGGGTAGAGAAATATGCTAAACCTCACGAGGGACACGACTATAATGAAGATCGCGCACTATTCCCTGGCACTCCTATGACCACTTTCAACGGCAAGGGCAAGGGCAAAACTCGCAAGGAGAAAGACGAAGACTGGGAGTTCACGGTTAAGAACATGATGATTATCCGCGACCTTATGCATGGCAACCCTCGTCTACTCGAATTAGGCTACGAGGAAGAGGCTTTGGGCCATAACGCTATTCTGGGTGGTGTGCAGGGTCAGCGCCAATGGACCGACTATAAGCCAAACTTCGACTTCCCTGAGTCGTTGATGTGTACATCGTTCGACTGGAATGGCATTCGCGAAGCTGACATCTTGGCTACCGAGAACGACTCGCTAAATGGCGTTTCTATGCTCTTCGGTCATTTGCTCACCAACCGTGGCGTGATGTTTAGCGACATTCGTACTTATTGGAGTCCTGAGGCTGTGGAGCGCACAACAGGAAAACGTCCTACAGGATTGGCTGCAGGCGGATTTATCCATCTTATCAATAGCGGTGCCACAACTCTCGATGCTACTGGCGCTATGACTGATGCCGAAGGCAACCCAACGATGAAGGAACCTTGGAACATGACCGAAGCTGACGTAGAAGCTTGTATCGAGGCTACCAGCTGGATGCCTGCTGATAGAGACTATTTCCGTGGTGGTGGCTATTCTGCTCATTTCGTTAGCCGTGGCGGCATGCCTATGACTATGATGCGTCTAAACATGGTAAAGGGCTTGGGTCCTGTGCTACAGTTGGCAGAAGGATGGTCGGTAGAATTGGATGCCGACGTTCACGACAAGCTCGATAAGCGTACCGACCCTACATGGCCTACCACATGGTTTGTGCCACGCACAGATGCTTCTAAAGACTGCTTCAAGGATGTTTATTCAGTAATGAACGCATGGGGAGCCAACCATGGTGCTATTGCCTACGGACATATTGGTGCCGACGTGCTCACACTATGCTCTATACTTCGCATACCAGTATGCATGCACAACGTAAAGGATAGCGAAATCTTCCGCCCTGCTGCATGGAACGCTTTCGGCATGGATAAGGAAGGAGCCGACTACCGTGCATGTCAGAACTTCGGACCTATATACAAATAAAAAAATGATTGAACGCAAGTATCTATTAACTTTCATACTTATCACCACGCTGTTTATGCTATGGGGCTTTGCCAACGACATCACAAACCCGATGGTGGCAGCCTTTCAAACAGTAATGGAATTGTCGGCAACCAAGGCATCGATGGTGCAGTTCGCCTTCTATGGCGGCTACGCCACGATGGCTTTGCCTGCGGCATTTTTCATTCGTAAGTATAGCTTTAAGCACGGAATAATCTTGGGATTGGCTCTCTATGCTATAGGTGCCTTCCTCTTTATTCCTGCAGCCCAGCTACAGAGTTTCACATTTTTCTGTTTCTCGCTCTACATCCTCACATTCGGCTTAGCCTTCTTAGAGACCACGGCAAACCCTTTCATCCTGTCGCTTGGTTCAAAAGAAACGGCTACACGACGCCTAAACCTTGCTCAAGCCTTCAATCCTATGGGCTCGCTTTCGGGCATGGCAGTAGCCTCGTTTATTGTGTTGCCACAGCTATGGAGCGATCGTAGAGATGCAGCAGGCAAATTGTTGTTCTCCCTCAAATCCGCAACTACGCGCCTAATATGATACAGAAG
>UMGV01036493.1_pt1 | contig 57913 bp, 41 predicted proteins | sample 1965361 | NCBI WGS metagenome assembly UMGV01 (sample SAMEA4836081, study PRJEB28245) | human gut metagenome | biome: gut microbiome; material: fecal sample | place: Denmark | collected 2008
TGATTAGTTTTGGTTGTTCTATGGTTATAAATACAATCAGAATCGTCAGGCAGTTTACCAAGGGGCATACCATCAGGAAAGTAGACGTTGTATAACTTCGGGCAATATTCAAATATATCTGCTGGTATCTTTCTCAATTCATGATTAAACATGAAAAATGTTAAACGTTCGCAGTGATTAAATGCAAAATCCTTTATTATTTGCGTCTTTTTGCCTGGAAAAAAATCCTCTATTTTCGAATAGGCAAATGCAGAATAACCTATCTCTTGAGCATCATCATTAAGTTCTACCTCCCGAACCGTTGAATTAAAGAAAGCGTAATCAGCAATTTTCTTTACTTGTATAGGTGTCTCATATGATTGGTCATCACGACAATCTTTGCCAGCAGGAAACATTATTAGTTCTGAGCCATCAGCATTGAAGAGCACTCCATCAATCGATTTAAAATCTTTGTTCTCTTTATCAACAAAGATATTTTCAAGCATGCTTTCATGCAAGTCTTTCGGAAGATTGTAGTTACTAAGATCTGCTTCAATAAAATTTATTACCTTAACATCTTTTCCTATATACAGGTTCTTTATCGTATAGCCCAAGGCAGCGGTTTCAAGTATCGTGATATCGTTGGGCAAGATTAGGGTATCGGCTTTAATACCGTCAACCCATTGCAAATGGAAGCCTGCGCCATGGATATGGTCTTTGGCGTTACTTTCTTCGTATGAGTCGGTTACCCAAACGTCACTGAGGTCGAGTGTCTTGAAGGAGTGGTTACGCAACGCCTTCAAGCCATTATAGCCAAAGTTTCCTGTTAATTTTAGGCTGGTGGTAGGTGTCTTTTCATTTAAATACTTAATTAATCCCTCCGAACGGTATACATCCACTGTTCCGTCATCCATAATTCTGTAGCCATAATAAGTAGGGGTTGCTGTTGATGGCTGTGCAGACGGAGTGGTTGCTGCCGACGACTTTACAGGCTCAGCCTTATGGCTCGGCTTTTTCTCGGGCGCCTTCTTTTTGTTGGGCTTTTTCTTCTCAGCGGGTTTCTTCCCCTCTGATTGTTTCTTTACATGTTTGCCCTTATACGGACATTCAGTAAGCTTTCTTCCGCACACGCGACAGCGTGGGGCGATGGCTTGTGCCAAGGCCGACGACACTGTCAGCAGTAGTGCGAAGAGCATAAACATTAAACGTTTTAGCATCATATCATTGTTTTTTTTATTCTACATTTTCGATAAACCCAATAAGCAAGAATTAGATTACTTTCTCATGAAACGTGTGAAGCCCAGCTTCTCGGCCAGGTCGGCACCATACATTGTGCACGCTCCTTCCGTTGCTTTGTCGTAGAGCTCCTTCATCGTTTCGGCACTCACGTTATTGATATTGGGGGTAAAGGTACACTTCTGCAATACGATAGTTTCTTGGCCAGGGAGAACCAGTGAGGTAGTGAAGTGGAACTCGATAGCCAAGCCATACAAGGCGTCGATATCCATGTCGCCAGGCTTCTTCAGCTGCCACACCACAGGATATTTGCCGTTCATTTTTGTCGTCACGCGACAGTCGACCTTTATGCACGGCACCTTTTTAAGCAGTGCGGGATCAGTGTCGGTGCCCGCTATTCCTGCTTCGTTTATGCCATCAATGATAGTGTTGTTCATACCAAAGATAGCATTAAAGCCGGCATAGAAGATATTGTCGGCCTCACTAAACACTTGATACTCCAGTGACGACTTTTCTATTAAGTTTTCTTTAAAGCTGCGCATATTTGCGCCCAGCAAAGGATACTTGGTGTTCATGCTAAGCTGGTATCTTACATCTTCGGGTAAGTCGTCATATTCGGTCAGAGCGCTGAAGTCGATGTTTACTGTAGATGTATAATTGTGCAGATAGTGGTCGTGCAGATAATCTATCATCTTGACAAGCGCCTCGCTACTACCACCCTGTACAGTGTCGGGCATTGCTTGCAGCAGCTTATCGTGTGCATCCAACCACACGCTATCATAGCGCGCGCGTATCTCGGTCGAGTGTGCTCCATTTTCGCCCCATCGCTGCAGATACATACTCAGATATTCGGGGGCATTGTCAGAGAAGTTGGCCTGCATATACATCACCTCTTCCAGACGTTTACCGTCGGGGCACGACTTCATATACAGCTTACAAGCCGCTATGTTGCGCGCTTCAGTAACATAGCCGAAGGCTTGGCGCTCGCGCATGTATGATGTGTTCATCACGAGAATGGCCAGCACAATAAGCACAACAGGTATGCCCACAAACATAGCAATGCGCTTGAAGTTGATGTTTGAGGAGGGCTGCTTGACGGGTGTGGTGGGTGCTGCGGGCCTAACGGGCCTTATGGGCCTCGTGGGCTTTGTAGGCTTCGTGGGCTTCGTGGGCTTTGTGGGCCTAATGGGCTGTGTGGGCTCTGCGGGCTGTTCAGGCTCAACAATAGGGTCAAAAATCGTTGCCTCGTCTTCTGAATCTTCAGGTTGAACAGGTTGTGTGGGCTGATCGGGTTGCGCCAATTCGCTGGCCAAAGCTGCCACCGTAGGTGTGCGTCGAGCCACCATCGGCTCCATAGCATGCTCGATGGCCGACACCGTATGCTCTGTCACCCCATAGCGACGCAGCTCGTCGGTGGGTAGCCCATCGTTTAGCACCTGTGAGCCTTCGGGCGGACGCTGGCCCGTGAGCATCTTAAACAGCGTGGCGCCCAGGGCATATACATCCATTGTGGCGGGAAAGGCAGTGCGGTTTTCGCCATTATAGTGGGCTTGCTCAATAGGGGCGTAGCCGGGTGTGCCAGCGCCAATGGTAGAGCTCGACTCGGGGTTGCCATTGCTGTCAAACTGCTTGGCCAGTCCAAAGTCGATGATGGCGGTAGTGCCATCGTCTTTCATCATGATATTGCCGGGCTTCAAGTCGAGGTGCAACATATGCTGAGCATGCAGATAGCTCATGGCATCGGTAACGTGTTTAAAGAGGCGTAGCGCCTCGGGCTCGGTGAGATGTCCCTTCTTTTTGATGTAGCCGTCAAGGCTGCCTCCACCGAGATACTCCATCGAATAGTACGACGTATTGTTTTGGTTAAAGGCTTCGAGCACCTGTACCACGCCAGGGTGCTTTATCGCTGCCAGTCGGCGCGCCTCACGTTCAAACTTCTTTCGGTAGTCGTTCCACAGTCCGTTTTTGGTTGAGGCGGTCACGGCCGAGCCTTCGCGCCCATTAACGTCGTGCATGAAAAACTCTTTTATGCACACATGCACTTTGCCATCGAGGGCTCCTGCGCCCGACAGTATAGTGGCCAAATAAGTGATGCCGAAGGTGCCGCTACCCAGCGTGCGCTCTATGCGGTATGTGTAGGCACTGCCCTTGAGCACGATGCCTGATGAAAGGTCGGTTTTCATATTGGTAAGTATTGATTACAATATTTTATTCTCGCAATGACAAGCATTGCTCGTGAGAGGTTAAACATTAATGCCCATTAATTGAACATTAATTATACATTAATATTTTTGTTTTTGTGAAACAGCGCGAAGCGCAATATTAAAGACCATTAATGTTTAATTAATGAGAATTAATGTTTAAACATGTGAGCGCGAAGCGCGAATATAGATTATTCACACTTCAACTCATGAATATGGTTTTCAATCGTCAACACTGAAGAGAGGATCGTCGGGCATCAGCATGAAAGGCTTCTGCTCAAACTCTTTCTGCAGAGTTGCGGGCACATACTTTTTGTCTACCACCAGGCGGAACATATATTCGTTAAACCAGCGGTTGGTCATAATGATGCAGCCCCCCTGACCATGACTGGCGCCCCAGCTGTTTTCTACCTTCCACTTCAAGGGGTTGCCCTGGGCGTCGAGGTCGACAGCGCTGAGCGTCATGGCGTGTGTAGAGCCACTGTCAAAGGTGTTGATACGCTCGGCCTTGTTCATACCAAAGGTGGTAGAGAAGAGCGAAGCATAGTCGAAGTTTTCGGTGTCGAGGTATCCGCGTGTGCGGTCGAGCTGCTTACCCACATCATACGAGCTATACATCTTGCGGCCATCTTTCAGCGAGGCAATGGCCAGCTGTGCTATCTCCTCCATGGGCAGGTTCAGATATTTCCAGTTTTGGCCGTCGTAGGTGTGGCGGTCATACTCCACCTCGTAGGTTTTGTGATAGGGGTGGCGTGGGTCGTTCATCACCATGATGAAAGTGCCTTGAAGCTGTCGGCCCACGGTGGCATCATAAAACTGCTTCGGGGTATAGGTCTTGGCTTCGCCCATCACCTTACCGTCTTTGTTGCGGAAGGCGTAGGTAAACTCTTTCACGGGCTCGCCCAGCGTTATCGACAGCATGTGGTAGATGGTGCCCAGCATTTGTGTCTTGCGGTCGGCAATGGCTGCTGCCTTCTTGCCGTCGGCCACCATCTTACGCAGTTCGAGACCGAACTCGCGCAGCTTTGACGATACCAGAGCCGACATACGCGAGGTATTTTCGGCCGAGAAGGTTTCGGGCTGCACGCTCTTGGGCACCAAGCCATACTTGCCAGCCAGGTCGCTCACACCGCAGAAGGTGCCGCCATCGTTGATGGGGTGCTGGAAGAAGAACTGCACGCTGTGGTCGTTGATGGGCTTCTTGGCGGTGTCGATAACGCCTTGCAACATCAGGTTGGCCTTCTCCAGCTGGTCGAAGAAGAACAGATAGTCGTGCGAAAACTCTACGGCCAGTGTGTCGGCATGCGCCTTGGCAAAGTCGGCACGCAGCACGTTCAGGCCAGAGAACATCCAGCAGCGTCCCGAACTCTTTTGGTCGTGAATACTCTGCTTAGGGGTTTCAACGCTGAAGTGGGTATCGATGGGGCCTTGGTTAGCAAAGTTTTTAGCCAGGTCGTCGATCTTGTTTGAGGCAATGGCGTTAAACAGCGCCTTGTCGTTAGCGCCTGTTTTCTGTGCCTGTTGCATTTTTTGCAGCATTTGGGCCGAGATGCCTCCGCCCTTGGTCTGTGCGAAAGCGCCACCTGCAGTCAAAAGGCAGAGGGCCAACGCCAATGTTGTTTGTCTTTTCATATTGTATATCTTTTGTTTTATGTTTTTTGGTTTTTGGTTTTTTACTTTCTCTATTGTCTTTATTCTACACGCCAATCGTCAATCGTTCCTGTTTTAGATGAGAAACTAACGCCTATACAATGCACGGTGCGCGTGTCGGCTACATAAGGCGTAGCATAACCTTTATCCTTTATTTGGTCTAAGGCTTGCTGAGCCGTACCATCGAGTTTAAACTCAAATATATAAATATCTTTCGGGGTTTCGATAATACAGTCGGCTCTACCCTCGCTCTGTTGCTTTTCAGTAAGCACGAGATAAGTGCTAATAATGCGGAAGATGAGGTAGAATGTATAATGAAAATAGCGTTCACGTTCGGCCTCGGTGTCTTTGCGTCGCATGGTATAAGGTATGCTGGCAAAGAAGGCAGTAAGCTGTTTCTTCAGCATTTCGAGGTCGGAAGCAGCAAGCGAGCGTACCAGTTGTGCCATCTCAGATAGTACAGGCAAACGGCTCTGAAGATAATTATTAGCAATGGCTGTAGCAAACCCACGCTTTACCTCATTGTTAGGAAGGTCAAGCAGATAAGTGTTGGTTAGTGGGTCATAATCTTTTATCGTCAGATAGCCGCTTTGATATATCATGGGCAATGGGCGCTCTATATCGGCACGATAGTCAACAAAGTCGGAGGTGTCATAATACTTGCCAGTCAGTTCGTTAAGATTTTCCTGAGTGTGGTTGAGCAAACGTATCAGATAGGTAGGCGTGCCTGATGCAAACCAGAAGTCGCGTAGGGCGCCACTGCTGAAAGCGTTTAGCACACTGAACGGATTATAGATATCGGTCATGGCCTCGCTAAAGTGGTAGCCATCGTAGTGGCGTTTTAGCAGTTGGCGCATTTCGTTTGTTGACACCTTAAACTTGCTGGCCATTTTATCCATCTGAGCATGAAATGTGTGCTCCATCTCGCTGGTTGTGATACCGCAAAGTGTTTCGTAATGAACGTTCATACTGATGTCGGCAGGCTGGTTGAAGCCACTAAACACGCTTACCTGAGAGAATTTTGTTACGCCTGTAAGCAGCACAAACTGTAGGTCGGCATCGGCAGCCTTAAACGTTGAATAAAAGCCTTTCAGTATATTGCGGTTATATTCTTCAATCAGTATTTCATTGCCATTGCCATCTATCGTTTTATAGTTGGTATCCAGCACATCAAGCAGAGGCTTGTCATATTCGTCAATCAGCACCACGCAGCGTTTGCCCGTTTGCTTATGTACATGTGCCAATAGTTGGGCAAAACGCTCGCCCACACTAAATCGGGCATCGCCCTCAAAGCCATATTGTTTTTCCCAGTTTTCAACATACGCATCAAGCATGTTCTGTAGCGTTGTGCCAATAGTGAAATCGTTGCTATTAAAATCGACATGAAACACGGGATATGTGTGCCAATCTTTTTCTAACGTATCTATGGCCAGGCCTTGAAACAATTCCTTCTCGCCCTTGAAATAATATTCAAGTGTCGACACAAGCAAACTTTTTCCAAACCGTCGAGGACGGCTCAGAAAATAAATCTTGCCTTCTGTTACCAGGCGGTGTATGAGTGCCGTTTTATCTACATAAACGTATCCACCTTCTATAACAGACTTAAAGTCTTGAACGCCGATAGGAAATTTCATAAGCTATTCTCGGTTAAATGAATGTTTGAGAAATAGGTGCTATTACCTTATAATAATATGCAAAGATAGCGCAAAAAAACCGAATAAGCGCAACAAAAACTAATTTATTCGTTCTTATGAGCGAAAGGTTTTTATCTAATTTGAAGACAATACAAAAATAAACATTTGTTTTTATTGCCTAAGTTTGATGATATAATAGCTGAAGTTTCGCAAGTTTTCAACTTGCTGTCAGTAAACGAGCTGACGAGTAGACAAGCTGCTACCCATACTTATCAAAGTTGTTATAAAAGGTTTGAGTTGTAAAGGCAAACAGCTCGTCAACTCGTCAACTTGTTAACTAACAGCATGGCAAAGGCATGCGAAACTTAAATAATAATTTAACTATCAGTAGCCGTAGGTATACGAAGCATCATTAAATACGGTTTGTTTTCTTGAAAAAGCTGGTTGTAAGTATGGTTATTTCAGTAATTATGTGTATATTTGTTGCCTGTAAATAATTAGATTATAGCAATATAAATCGTATCAACATTGTTTATGTACACACCGCCGTTTACCATATCAGCAGAAGCCATCAATAAGATTGCCGATATCTCTCGACTTATAGAGCGATATGCCATTCGTATGGAGCAAGAAGACGCGCTGTTGCTGCGCAAGGCCAATAAGATAAAAACCATTCATAGTTCGCTTGCCATTGAGGGCAACACCCTTGGCGAAGATCAGGTGAGAGACATTATGAATGGCAAGACCATTATTGCCCCATTGCGACAAATACAGGAGGTGAAAAACGCTATTGCCACATACGAACAGTTTCAGCATCTCGATGCTTTTAAAGAGAACGACTTTCTGCGCGCTCATGCTATCATGATGCAAGCACTTGTTGACAATGCTGGGCGATATCGGCGAGGTGGTGTGGGCGTATTCTCTGAGTCGGGTTGTGTACATATAGCGCCTCCTGCCGAGCGTGTACCCTATCTTATGTCCGACCTTTTCGATTGGCTAAATCATAGCCACGACCATCTGTTGGTACGTTCGTGCGTATTCCACTACGAGTTTGAGTTTATCCACCCCTTTGCTGATGGCAACGGTCGTATGGGGCGTTTATGGCAGTCGCTTATATTAAGTAAGTTGCATCCCATCTTTGAACACTTACCTGTTGAGAATATGGTGTATGCAAACCAGCAGCAATATTACAATGCCATAACAGCCAGTAACAATGCCGCAAACTCAAGTGCGTTTATCGATTTTATGCTGGGCGAGATCTTAAAAACGCTCGAAACACACAAGAAAGATTACAAACCAACAGTTCCTAATAAAGTTCCTAATAAAGTTCCTAATAAATTATTGCAAGCTTTCCCTGAAATACAGGATATGGCATGGCGCATATACCTGTTGCTCGTTGCCGATGGTCATCTTACCATCATGCAAATGGCCGAAGCCTTAAGTATTAGCGACCGTATGGTGCGGAAACACCTTACCACGCTCAAGATGAAGGGGCTGATTACTCGTATTGGCAGCAACAAGACGGGATATTGGGAGGTTATGAAGAGGTGATTACTTAACATTGTTTTACACTTTGCTTGTTTTATTAAGTATTAATTGTTAAAAACCTAATTGAAAATTCAGGCGATATTTTGAAATTCAGAAGACGAGGCCGCGTTCGTGCCCCTTCTGGGCGATTAGGCGCACAAAGTATGTAATTATCTGTATCACAAAACATTACACGGTTCACCGCCCCACTCCACTCGAAAAAAACGACGAAAAAATGGATGATGCGTTGTAAAACCCATGCTTTCACCTCCTGATCTCCTTGGTTTCAGCTCCTGAAACCCTTGGTTTCACAAGGTAAAAGCATGGGTTTCACAACCTTTTTTCCGATTTTTCGGGCGCGAGAAGCGCATTTTTCACAATCTATAACACCGATAAATATTCGTTAACACCTCTTTCGAAAAATTTGAATAGACTTGAAATGTTAACAAATTCACACTTATTAACAGCAGATACCCACTTGATAGGTCAGAAAACAATTGAAGCGTAGCTCCTTTTCGCCTGCATAATACATGCATATTATTGCAAGATGAGCCCAAATTTGCTTGATATGAGATAATTATTGCCCATTTTTAGTAAAGTTTACATAATCTTTGCCTGTATGTAAATAAAAAGCCCTATTTTTGCCCCAACCTTTTTATAAATAGGTAGTCAAGTTTCGCTTGTTTCTACATGCAGTCAGTAAACGAGCAAGCAAGAACTTGCTTGGGCAAGCGGCAAAGCCAAGCAAACAAGGTAAAGCAAATCTCCTTGTCTACTCGTCTACTTGTCTACTTGTCAACTATATAACAATACCAAGAGAGATAGCAAGCGGCTGCCCGTGCGCAGCACCGCAAGAGATAAGAGATAATGAACACAAAAGCAAGAAAACAATGCAAGTAAAGGTAAAAGCAATATTACGAAAAACCACTTTGTGCGCCCTTTCCCTAATGCTGTTTGGCACCAGTCAGACGGTTATGGCACAGCGTGTAGCCCTAAAAACCAACGCCCTTTATTGGGCCACGGCCACGCCTAACCTCGGCCTCGAGTTTCGTCTTAACCGCCACCTCACCCTTGGTGTTGAAGGCGCTGTAAACAAACTGAAGGTAAACAGCATCGACACCCGTGCCGAAATGGCCGCTGCCGAGATGCGCTACTGGTTTAGCGCTCGCCCCCAGGCACGACACTTTGTGGGCTTGCTGGGCACCGCAGGCAATTATAATGTGCTGCTGAAAGACACACGGCACAATGGCGATGCCATGGGCTTCGGCCTTACCTACGGCTACAGCTTCGTGCTCAGCCGCCATTGGAGCCTTGAAGCCACGGTAGGTGCTGGCGCCATGCGTCGCAGAGAAAAACGCTATGACGATGCCACCGAGCCCGCCCCCGAAGCCCCCAACTATGACAAATGGAACTTCGCCCCCTTGAAGGCAGGCATCAGTTTTGTCTATCTCATTAAATAGACCTTACCCATCAATAAACACACTGATATACAATGATAAGCATGTATAAAGCAAACACAATGGCACCTCACGCCACACCACGCTTCACCCTCTTGCTGCTTAGCCTCTGCCTCGCCTTGATGCCCTTTGGCCTTCAGGCGCAAGACATCATACGCCTTACAGGTAAGGTGCTGCAAAAGGGCAACAACGAGCCCCTGATGGGTGTAAATATTACCGACGCCAACACACGCCGAGCCCTGGCCACCACCGACCTCGATGGCCGCTTCGCCTTCAACGTACATACTGGCTCTACGCTGAAATTCAGCATGATAGGCATGAAGGCTCGCACCGTAAAGGTGACAGGGAAAAACTATATTGAGGTAGAACTGCAAGAAGACAACGTAAACCTGGGCGAGATTGTGGTGCAAACCAAGCGCATCACCGACCGCATTATGCCCGAACCCACTGACATTGAGGTGAAAGGCAACTACTTTTATGTGCGCACACGTGTAAGGGTGCCACGCGAGATGTTCCGCCACAACACGCGCCTCGTGGTGCAGCCCATATTGAACAACGCCACACGTGGCGAGCTGAAACTGATGCGCCCAATGGTGTATGACGCCTCTGAATATCACGCCACGCAAGACCGCCTCTACAACTTTAACATGGCCGACACCGTGGCGGGCGACCCCTTGGCCAAGTATGTCACCGTGAAGAGCAAGGCCATGCGCGAGAAAGGTCGCACCAACGACATTATAGGCTATACCGACTCGATATATGTTGAGCACGTGAAAGACGAGTTTTCGTGCGACGTGTATATGGCCATCGAAAACTATAACCGCATATTGTATCGCGACACCACCATCATAGCACGCGGCACGGTGAACCCACTGCGCTGGCTCGACTACAACTTTGGCGCGCGCGAAATTACCGACCCCGCCTTCATACCATCGCCCGAAAAGCAGATGCGCGACAGCAAAGGCGAGGTAAAACTGCGCTTCAACGTGGGCAAGTGGACTCTGAACGCTGCCGACCCACAAAATGCTGCCGAGATAGAAAAGCTGCGCCAACAGATTGACCTGATAGCGCAACAGAAAGACGCCACGCTGCAAAACCTATCAATGGAAGGATGGTCGTCGCCTGAAGGCAAGTATAAATGGAACCTCACACTGGCACAACGCCGTATGAACAACGCCTTGGGCTATATGAAACAAGCCGTGCCCGAGCATATGCGACAGGGCATGACCTTTAATGCTAACGCCCATGTGGCACCGTGGAGCGAGGTGGGCCGACTGCTGCGCGCTGATGGCCACGAGGCTGAAGCACAACAGGTTGACAACATTGTGAGCCGTTATAAAGACCATATGCAGCAGGGTCGCGCCATACAGCGTCTGCCTTTCTATACACGTCTCATTCATAATGTGTGCTTGCCACAGCTACGTAAGGTTGAATATGTGATGAACTACGTCATCTTCCGCCAACTCACCCCCGAAGAAATTGAGCAGATGTATGAGAAAGATTATCGCCAACTGACACGCTTCGAGTTCTTCGAACTGTATCGCGCACAGACCGATGCCAACCGCCGCGAAACCATTATGCAACAGGCTCTTGAGGTGTATCCCTCGTTCTTGGCCGCTGCTAACGACCTTGAGGCCGCACGCATCAACCGTCAGGCTTCCGACCCCGACTTGCTGCGCCCCTTCGCTGGCCCTCGTGCTCCGCAAGAACTGAATATGAACCAAATCATTGCCTTGCTCAACGCAGGACAGTATGCACAGGCCGACTCGCTGACCGCCTATCTGCAAGACACGCCCGACACGCACCTGTTGCTGGCCGTAAACGCTGTGATGAACGGCCGCTACGACGAGCATTTCAACACCGTGGCTCGCACAGGGCTGCGCAACGAGGTGGTTATGTTGCTGGCCATGAAGCGCGATGCCGAGGCGTTTAAGCTGAGCAAACAGCTGCCTGAAAACGAGGCTACATCTTATTATATTCGTGCCATCTGTTTAAACCGCTTGGGCGACCCCGTTGAAGCCTATAACGCGCTGAAGCAAGCCTTTGCCATGAACCCCGACCTGAAACGCATAGCCAAGGTTGATGGCGACGTGTGCGACCTGCTGGTTGACGACAACAAAAAGCACTAAGGCCACACATAGGCACAATGAGACAACACATCACCCATTATTAAAACCATTGCTGAACTTGTATCAATGACAAACAAAATATATATACTGAAACAGCTCAAGGGCATCATCCTTCGCCACACCGTGGCCACAATGATGCTGGCTGTGGTCTTGCCCGCTGCCGCACAGGTGCCGGGCAGCGCACTCGACTATATGTTGCAACGCCCTCGTGTGGCTAAATATTATCCGCATAAACGCCTCTTCGACCATTTGTTTCTTGATGGTGGCGTGGGCGTAAACATGGTGGGCGTGCGTCATCCTAACCGTTTGGGAGCCTACAGCGAGATAAATATTGGCGACTGGCTGTCGCCTGAACACGGCATCCGCCTCACCATGAACGGTGGCCTACTGCGCACACAGGGCGTAAATGCCAAGTATGCGGGGCTGGGGCTCGACTATATGTTGAACATTACAGCCTTAGCTCAGGCTGGAAACCAGTATCGTCCCAAACCTTTTGAGGTGTATGGCATTGCGGGCCTCGACCTCACTTACTCGCGCAACAAGGGCATCTCTGACCGTGGCTATGGCGCACACGTGGCGCTGCGCGGGCAGGTGGCACTGTCGCACTCTACTTATTTTTATGTTGAACCGCGCGCTGGACTGATGCTCGACAATGTGCCACAGGCATACACCTGGCATGGCTACCGACCCGTGGCCAGCATTGCGATGGGCTTTGGCTACCGTCTGCCTGAGCGCCAGTGGCGCACCACACATACCGACTCGCTGGCGTTGCCCTCACTGGCCAACGGCCTCTTCTTGAGCATGGCGGGTGGCCCTACCTTTGTTTCAAACGCGCATCCCTCAACATGGCGTCACAATGGGGGCTTCCGTTTGGTGGCCAGCATGGGCAAGTGGTTTGACAGCTATCAGGGTGTGCGCCTCGGCATCAATGCCACTACCTTTAAACAGAACAGCGACAACCGTGCCAAGACCTTTGGTCTTCAGGCCGACTATCTCTTTAATTTGCACAACTTGTTTATGGGCCCCAACCCCTATCGCCCCTTCTGGGTGAACGGTGTGGTGGGCGCCAGCTATAATCATACTACCGATATTGAGAACGCTCGCCACCATAATGTGTGGGGCGTGGGCGCTGGCCTGCAAGCCAACCTGCGTGTGAGCGATGCCTTCGCACTGACACTGGAACCGCGTATCGACGTGCATGGCAAGTATTTTGCACCGCACACCACCTCGTTTAAAGATTATGATGCGCTGCCTTCGCTCTTGGCGGGCATCACCTATACCTATCATCGCCGACAGGACACGAAACGTTTGTCTGACGATGCCGATGCTAACAGCTGCTTCAGCAGCGTGGGCATATATGGCGGCGTAACAAATCGCTTGAGCACGGTGAGCAATTATCGCACCTACATGCCCATGGGCCGCGTGGCCTATACACAGTGGCATGGCGCCAATGGCTGGCGCGTGTCGGCACAGGCTTTCATGCAACGACAGATGGCTTCTCGACGCTTTGCACAGGTGTCGGGCGGCGCCGACTGGCTGATGGACCTCACGGCACACAGCTATGGCGTAGATCCTAACCGCGTGCTGTCAGTAGCTGTGCTGGCGGGCGCTAATGTGGGTGTCGACTATTCGCACGGCACCACCTACTTTGCCCCCGACGTGCATGGCGGTGCTCAGTTGCGCTTGCGTCTGGGTGGCCCCGTGAGTTTGGTGGGCGAAGGACAGATGGCCTATATGTTAGGCAATCGCATGGCTGGACATCGAAACCGCCTGATGCCGCAAGGCATGGTGGGTATAGAGTATTCAATGCCACGCTATACTGGCAATAAGTTTGAACAAGAGGCGCCCGAGCACAAGAATGTGCTGACCGTGGGCGTGGGTACAGGTCTTTATACCGCCAACTTCTCGGCAATGCCTAACTTGGCTCGCCGCCTGTCGATGGTTACATCGCTGGGCTATGGTCGCTGGATAAATGGCCTCAACGGTGTGTATGCACAGGCATCAACCAGCGTTACACAGCGTCATGGCAAGGGCAACCTAACGCTTACATCTATCAAAGCGGGCTATATGCTGAACATGAAACAGGCGGTAACGGGCGTGCCCACACAAGACGACGTGTTCCAGGTTACGGGCATCGTAGCCCCCACACTGGGCATTGCCACACGTAAGGGCTACGACACGCAGGTGGCACCTGGCATTCATGCGGCCTTACAGGCTGGATGGAAGGTGGGCGATGCCGTCGAGTTATTCGTCGAACCCTCGACCACCGTCTACTCAAAACGCATTGAACCCATACGCACAGGCCACCCCGCCGAGGGCGAGCTAAACCTGAGTATAGGAACAAAAATTCATTTCTAACATTTTTCTTTCGCGCAGTCAGAAAAATATACTATCTTTGTATTCTGAATATGACAGGTGTGCGCACAGGCGTACGGCACGTGGGCACACCTCTATTTTTTCTTTACAGAAACAAAGAAATGACAGACAATAACAAACTTTGCCTGCTGAGCGCCATAAACGACCCTTCCGACTTGAGACAGCTGCCCATTGACAAGCTGCCTGAAGTGTGCGATGAATTGCGCCAAGACATTGTGCATGAACTGGCCGAAAACCCCGGACACTTAGCATCGTCGCTGGGCGTGGTAGAGCTGACCGTGGCTCTGCACTATGTGTTTAACACGCCCTACGACCGTGTGGTGTGGGACGTGGGACACCAGGCGTACGGACATAAGATACTGACGGGCCGACGTGAAGCCTTTTATACCAACCGACAGCTACATGGCATACGCCCTTTCCCCAGCCCCGAGGAAAGCCCGTATGACACGTTTGCTTGCGGACATGCTTCCAACTCGGTGTCGGCAGCACTCGGCATGGCCGTAGCTGCGAAGAAAACAGGCAATGACGACCGCCATGTGGTGGCCGTCATTGGCGATGGCGCTATGAGTGGTGGCTTGGCCTTTGAGGGCATTAACAACGTGTCGTCGTCGCCCAACGATCTGCTCATCATCCTGAACGATAACGATATGAGCATTGATAGAGCCGTGGGCGGAATGGAGAAATATCTGCTGAACCTCGACACCAATGCCACTTATAACAAGCTGCGCTTTAAAGCCTCGCAATGGCTGCGCGAGCGCGGATACCTGAACGACGACCGCCGAAAGGGCCTCATCCGTCTGAACAACGCACTGAAGTCGGCCATCAGTCACCAGCAAAACATTTTCGAGGGCATGAACATTCGCTACTTCGGGCCTTTTGATGGCAACAATGTGGGCGAGGTGGTGCGCATACTGCGACAACTGAAAGATATGCGCGGCCCCAAGCTGTTGCATCTGCACACGGTGAAGGGTAAGGGCTATAAGCCTGCCGAAGAGCAAGCCACCATTTGGCACGCCCCAGGAAAGTTTGACCCCGAAACGGGCGAACGACTGAAAGAAGACACCTCTACCCTGCCCCCAAAATTTCAAGACGTGTTTGGCGAGACGCTATTGGAGCTGGCCAAGCAAAACCAAAAAATTGTGGGCGTAACGCCTGCCATGCCTACGGGCTGCTCAATGAACATTATGATGAAGGCTATGCCCGACCGCGTGTTCGACGTGGGCATTGCCGAAGGCCATGCTGTAACCTTCTCGGGTGGTATGGCAAAAGATGGGCTGATGCCTTTCTGTAACATATACAGCGCCTTCGCACAGCGTGCTTACGACAATATTATTCATGATGCGGCTCTGCTTAATTTGCCCATCATTATTTGCCTTGACCGCGCTGGGCTGGTGGGCGAAGATGGGGCCACACACCACGGCGCCTTTGACATTGCCGCCTTGCGCACGGTGCCTAACCTAACGCTGGCATCGCCTATGGACGAGTGTGAGCTGCGCCGACTGATGTTTACGGCACAACTGCCTGACAAGGGCACCTTCGTGATACGTTATCCACGAGGACGTGGTAGCCGCACCGACTGGCAATGCCCTCTTGAAGAAATTGAGGTGGGACGCGGACGTCGCCTACGCGAGGGAACGGATGTGGCCGTGCTCTCGTATGGTCCCCTCGGCGTTAACGTCGAGAAGGTTATCGACCGCTTGGCCCAAACGCACCCTGCACTGAGCGTGGCCCATTACGACTTGCGCTTCTGCAAGCCGCTGGACGAGGCACTGCTGCAAGAGGTGGGCGAACGGTTCCAGCGTATCGTCACCATTGAAGACGGTGCTCGGGCTGGTGGCATAGGCTCGGCGGTGCTCGAATGGATGAGCGACCACCACTTCACACCCGCCATCACACGCCTCGGATTGCCCGACCACTTTGTTGAACATGGCTCGGTGCCTCAGCTGAAGGCACTGACGGGGCTCGACGATGACAGCATTGCCAAGGCAATTATCGGCGAAGATGTTACTGTTTAAAAGCCAAAACTCGATATAAGAAATGAAAATAATTATTGCCGGAGCATACGCTATCGGAACACACTTGGCCAAACTACTGTCGCGCGACCATGAGGACATCACGCTGATTGACCCTGATGAAGAACGCATTGCCAGCATTGGCTCTGACTTCGACTTGCTGACCATTGCCGAATCGCCCACCAGTGTTAAGGTGCTGAAGTCGGCAGGAGCAGAACATGCCGACCTCTTCATCGCCGTAACTCCCGACGAGAGTATGAACATGACGGCATGCGTGCTGGCAAAGGCGCTGGGCGCAAAGAAAACGGTGGCAAAGATTGATAACGCCGAATATATTGAGCCTGAACAACAAGAGTTTTTCGCACAGCTGGGCATCAGTTCGCTCATTTACCCCGAACTGCTGGCTGGAAAAGATATCAACAACGGCCTGAAGATGTCGTGGGTGCGACAACGGTGGGATGTGCATAACGGCGCTCTGGTAATGCTCTGCATAAAGCTGCGCGAGGGATGCGAGGTGCTGGACCAGCCCTTAAAAAACCTTTGCGGACCCGACGACCCCTATCACGTGGTGGCCATCAAACGAGGCTCAGACACCATCATACCTGGTGGTAACGACTCGCTGCAACTGTACGACTTGGCTTACTTCATGACCACAAAGCAGTTTATACCCTACATACGAAAGATTGTGGGCAAAGAACACTATGTTGACGTGAAGAACGTAATGATTATGGGCGGAGGCGCCACGGCCGTAAGGGCGGTGAAAACCATGCCCGAATATATGGATGTGAAGATTATTGAGACCGACGAGGCACGCTGCAACCGCCTGAACGACATCATTGACAACTCACGTGTGCTGGTCATCAATGGCGACGGGCGCGACATTCCGCTGCTCATCGACGAAGGTATTAAGAACACGCAGGCCTTCGTAGCCCTCACTGGCAATGCCGAAACCAACATTTTGGCGTGCCTCACGGCCAAACGTATGGGTGTGCGCAAGACGGTGGCAGCGGTTGAAAACATCGACTATGTGAGCATGGCCGAAAGCTTAGACATAGGCACCATCATCAATAAAAAGGTGATTGCTGCCAGCCATATCTATCAAATGATGCTGGATGCTAACGTGATGAACGTGCGCTTCTTGATGAGTGCTAACGCCGATGTGGCCGAATTTATTCCGCAAGAAGGCTCGAAAATTACACAAAAGCCTGTGCGCGACCTCGGACTGCCGACGGGAATGACCATAGGCGGACTGGTGCGCGACGGCGTGGGCATGCTGGTGTCGGGTAACACCGTGATCAATGCTGGCGACTCGGTAATGGTGTTCTGCCACGACGTCAACATGAAGAAAATTGAGAAGATGTTTATTTGAGAAGTTGACGAGTGACAAGTTAACAAGTTGACGAGTTATTGCTTAGGCAAGCAACAAAGCCGAGCGGACGAATTGACAAGTAGACAAGTTGACGAGTGGAAATACAAAACGGATGATAAACTTAAAAATCATATATAAGGTTGTGGGCTCGCTGCTCTTTATCGAGATGGCGCTACTGCTGATATGCTTGGGCGTATCGATAAGTTACGGCGAGAGCGACCGTATAGCCTTTGCCATTTCGGTGGGAAGCACGGGCTTGGCAGGTCTGCTGCTACGCTTTCTGGCCCACGATTGCGACAACACCCTCTCACGACGCGACGCTTATCTGGTGGTAACACTCACATGGATTATCTTCAGCCTCTTCGGCATGTTGCCCTTCTTGATAAGCGGATATATACCCGATGTAACCGATGCTTTCTTCGAAACCATGTCGGGATTTACCACTACCGGAGCCTCTATTATCGACAATATTGACGATTATCCACACGGCTTGCTCTTTTGGCGCTCGCTGACACAATGGATAGGCGGCTTGGGTATCGTGTTCTTCACCATTGCCCTGCTGCCATCATTGGTGGGAGGATCGGTAAAGGTGTTTGCGGCCGAATCGACTGGACCTATCAAGACCAAACTGCACCCACGCCTGTCAACCAACTCGAAATGGATATGGGTGGTGTATCTTATCATTACAGTGCTATGCTTCGGATGCCTCTGCGCCGTGGGCATGGACGTGTTTGACAGCGTAAACTATGCCATGGTGACGGCGGCAACAGGTGGCTTTGCCACAAAGAACACGCTGGTGCTCTTCACCCCCGAGATGCAATATATCATCATGTTCTTCTGCTTTGTGGCGGGCGTCAACTTCACATTGCTGTATGCTTCAGTGTCGCGACGTAGCCTGAAGTTACTGTTTGGCAGCGCCGAGTTTAAGTTTTATTTCTGGATGGTGGCGGGCCTATCGGCGTTCATCGCATTAGAGCTGATTTGGAAAAACGGATATAGCATAGAGCACGGACTGCGTAGCGCTGTGTTTCATGTGGTGTCGTTCATCACCACCACAGGATTGGTAAACGACGATGCGGGCAAATGGCCACACGTAACATGGGTGGCGCTGGCCGTATGTATGTTCTTTGGCGCATGCTCGGGCTCAACCAGCGGAGGCTTGAAATGTATTCGTGGCGTGATGTTATTGAAAACAATCAAGAACGAGTTTAAGAAGATACTGCACCCTAACGCTGTGTTGCCCTTGCGCGTTGATGGCGTAAACGTGCCTAACGACAAGCGCCTCACGCTGCTGTCGTTCCTTACCATATATCTTATTCTGAGCTTGGTGTGCTCGTTTACGATGATTGCGGCGGGCATCGACTCGACCAACTCGATCACCATTACACTAAGCTGCTTGAGCAACGTAGGCCCTACCCTTGGCCTGGAGATAGGCCCCACGATGTCGTGGAGCATCTTACCCGACTATGCCAAATGGATATGCACGATACTGATGCTCATCGGACGTCTTGAAATATTCACCGTGCTGGTTATCTTTACCCCTGAATTCTGGAAAGAGTCGTAAGGCACACTGGCAGCACAGCACATGATAAGGCGCATGCGCTTTGATAAAAAAAGGCTTAAAAACAATACACAATAACAACTTAAAAAAAACAACATCATCATGAAACCATTAAAATTTAACGCACTGTTAAAGTCGACTTTGTGGGGTGGCGATAAGATTATCCCCTTCAAAAACCTTGATGTTCAACAAGAAAATGTAGGCGAAAGCTGGGAGATTTCAGGTGTTAAGGGCAACGAAACCATCGTAGCCGACGGCCCCTATGCTGGCAAGAAGCTGAACGAACTGGTAGAAGAACTGAAGGGCAAGCTGGTGGGCGAAGACAACTATCAGCGCTTTGGCAACGAGTTTCCGTTGCTTATCAAGTTTATCGATGCTCGCCAAGACCTCTCTATACAGGTGCATCCCACCGACGAGATTGCTAAGATGCAGGGCAAAGAGCGCGGCAAAACGGAGATGTGGTACCTGATGGACTCGGATAAAGATGCCACACTGCTGTGCGGATTGAAGAAGAAAATCACCCCCGAAGAGTATGCTCAGATGGTAGAAAACGACACTATCGTCGACGCTATTGACCGCTATGAGGTGAAAGAAGGCGACTGCTTCTTCTTGCCCGCAGGCCGTATTCATGCCATCGGCACAGGCTGTTTCTTGGCCGAGATACAGCAAACCAGCGACGTTACCTACCGCATTTACGACTTTAAACGTAAGGATAAGGATGGCAACTACCGCCAGTTGCACACCAAGGAGGCTGCCGAGTGCATCAACTATAACGTTGAAAGCAACTATCGCACCGACTATACTCCGGTGAAAAACCAAGGTGTTTCGCTCGTGCAGTGCCCCTACTTCAACACGGCTGTGTATGATCTTGACGAGCCTATGACCATCGACTACTCAGAGCTTGACAGCTTTGTTATCCTCATTGGCCTTAAGGGCAACGCCACCATTACTGATAACGAGGGCAACACCTTCACCCTTCAGGCAGGCGAAAGCGTGCTGGTGCCCGCTACCACCGAGACATTGAAGGTTGACGGAAACATCAAGTTCCTTGAAACTTACGTATAAGGAAACATAGTTGTCAATAAAAACAACGTTGTTTCCTAAGAGTAATGTGTTGTGTAGCAAATGCACGACAACACTGAACAACAGGGGAACAACTTTGAACAATAAAAGGAATAATTCAGAACAACCAAAGGAATAATTCTGAAAATAAAAGGACAACAAGCATAACGCAGTCTTTAATACAATGAGTAATAAAGCAACGTTGTTCTTGTTGTCCTTTTTTTATTTATTGCTGAGAGGGCTTTGCGCAACAGGCTAAGCCTTATCTTCCAGCATACATGCTATCATAATATTTTTGATAGTCGCCCGATGTTACATTGTCCATCCAAGCCTGGTTATCAAGATACCAGCGCACCGTCTTCTCAATACCCTCTTCAAACTGCAAGCTGGGCTCCCATCCCAGTTCGCGTTGCAGCTTGCGCGAGTCGATAGCATAACGCATATCGTGGCCTTTACGGTCGGTAACGTGCGTGATGAGGTCAAAGTCTTCATCCTCGCGTCGGCCCAGAAGGCGGTCGGTAGTGCGAATGAGCACGTGCACGATGTCGATGTTTTTCCACTCGTTAAAGCCACCTATATTATAGGTGTCGGCCACACGTCCCTGGTGGAAGATGAGGTCGATGGCACGTGCATGGTCTTCAACATACAGCCAGTCGCGCACGTTCAAGCCCTCGCCATATACGGGCAGCGCCTTGCGATGGCGAATGTTATTGATGAACAGCGGGATAAGTTTCTCAGGAAACTGATAGGGGCCATAATTGTTTGAGCAGTTGGTCACGATGGTAGGCATGCCATAGGTGTCGTGAAAAGCGCGCACAAAGTGGTCACTGCTGGCCTTGGCTGCCGAGTAGGGCGAATGTGGATTATACTTTGTTTCTTCAGTAAAGAACGTGGTGCCATAGGCATGATGATGTGCCGAGCTGGCCTTTGTGGTGAAGGGACTTTCAAGGCCTTCGGGGTGGGTGAGCTCTAAGGCGCCATACACCTCGTCGGTAGAGATGTGGTAGAAACGTTTTCCCTCATAGCCTTCGGGCAGGCTCTCCCAGTATTCGCGAGCCGCCTGCAAAAGCGACAAGGTGCCTATCACGTTGGTTTGTGCAAAGGTGAAGGGGTCTTTGATAGAGCGGTCGACATGGCTTTCGGCTGCCAGATGAATAATGCCATCTACATGATGCTCGCGCATGAGGCGCTGGATGAGTGCAAAGTCGCAGATGTCGCCCTTCACAAAGGTATAGTTGGGGCAGTCTTTCACATCGTCAAGGTTGGCAAGGTTGCCAGCATAGGTCAACTTATCAAGGTTGATAATATGATACTCGGGATATTTGTTTACGAACAGGCGCACTACGTGCGAGCCTATGAAGCCCGCTCCGCCCGTGATGATGATATTTCTTTTATAGGCCATGATAACAGTGTTTTTATTATAAAAGGATATAGATTTAAGCCTCTTTAGAAGCCTGCAGCTGGCTGATGCAGCGCTTCAGCGAGTCGGTCCAGTAGGGCACCTTCACCCCGAACGTGCTTTTCAGCTTGCTCTTGTCGAGCACCGAGAAGTGCGGACGCTGCACAGGGCTGGGAAACTCGCTGCTGTAGCAAGGTTGAATGTCGCAGGTGTTGCCACTCATTTCACATATCACCTTGGCAAAGTCGAACCACGAACATACGCCTTCGTTTGAGAAGTGGTAGATGCCCGTCTTGTCAGTTTGCTCGGTCTCGATGATGTGAGCAATAACATCGGCCAGGTCGCCAGCAAAGGTAGGCGTGCCCACCTGGTCAAACACCACCTTCAGTGTGGGATGCGTGGCGGTGAGCTGGCGCATGGTTTTCACAAAGTTTTTGCCCCATTGCGAGTAGAGCCATGCCGTGCGAATGATGATATGCTGGCAACCCGTAGCGGCAATGCTTTGCTCGCCCGCCAACTTTGTTTTGCCATAAACGCCCAGCGGATTGGTGGGCCATGTTTCTTGGCACGGTGTGTTGCGGTCGCCCTGAAACACATAGTCGGTAGACACGTGTATCAGTGTTCCGCCCACCTCTTTCATAGCTGTGGCCAGATTTCCGGCAGCTGTATTGTTCAGCAGGTTGGCGGTAGCATAGTCGGTCTCAGCCTTATCAACATTGGTGTATGCGGCGCAGTTAACAATCAGGTTGATGTTGCGGTCGGTCACCATCTGTCGTATGGCATCGAGGTTGGTAATATCAAGTTTTTCGTACCCTTCAGCCACATCGGTAAACACAAATTGATGTGTGCTGTTCTTGGCCACACGCTGCATCTCGTGTCCGAGCTGCCCGTTGGCACCAGTTACTAATATGTTCATAACAATATATTATATAATGTGTTTAGAACGGACTATCAAAATGGTTCAGCATGGGGTGTTTCGTATCTTTCTCTGACAAGATGGCCTTATCAGTAGGAATACGCCAATCGATACCCAGCGAGGCGTCAAGAATAGAGATGCCGCCATCGGCCTCGGGATGGTAAAACTCGTCGCACTTATACTGGAACACGGCGGTCTCGCTCAGCACAGCAAAGCCATGGGCAAAGCCTTTCGGTATGAAGAACTGGCGATGGTTGTCTTCGGTCAGTTCTACGGCTACGTGCTGTCCATAGGTGGCCGACCCCTTACGTAGGTCGACAGCCACGTCAAGCACGGCGCCACGCACACAGCGCACCAGCTTGCTCTGTGTGTAGGGCGGACGCTGAAAGTGCAGGCCACGCATCACGCCGTATGACGACATGCTCTCGTTATCTTGCACAAAATGTATGGGGCCTACCTTTTCTTCAAATTCGCGTTGCGAAAAGCTCTCAAAAAAATAGCCACGAGCATCTTTAAACAAGCGCGGCTCGATGATATACACGCCCTCGATGCCAGTTTTTATTACTTCCATATCTTTTTCTTTATCTGTAAGTATCAATGCACGCACCCCAATGGTGCTGTGCTGTGGTGGCACAAAGATACACATTATTTTTTGAACGACCACATGCAGGTTACATTTTTTCATGTGGGTGCGGCGTAATCTATCAGATTGTTATTTGTTGCCTTCTTGTAGATAGAAAAAGGGCGCAAAGTGTTGTATTGTCGCAAGAATAGTGTAAATTTGCAACGAGAAAAAGACGGTAACGTCAATAAAAGCAAATCAGAAACGATAAAACAATTAATAAAAGCAATTCACTTATGAAGAAAATAAGAGCTGCTATTGTGGGCTATGGCAACATAGGCCGTTATGCCCTTGAGGCCCTTGAGGCCGCAAATGACTTTGAAGTGGCAGGCATTGTGCGCCGTCATGGTGCCGAGAACAAGCCCGCCGAGTTGGCACAATATGATGTTGTAAAAGACATTCGTGAGCTGAAAGATGTTGATGTAGCTATCCTTGCCACCCCCTCACGCTCGTGCGAAGAATATGCAAAACAGATTTTGCCCTTGGGCATCAACACCGTTGATAGTTTCGACATTCACACCTCTATTGTCGACTATCGCGCTCAGCTCATGCCTTTGTGCAAAGCACATGGCGCTGTGGCTGTGATTGCGGCTGGCTGGGATCCTGGTTCTGACAGCATTGTGCGCACACTGATGCAGAGTCTTGCGCCTAAAGGTCTGACCTACACCAACTTTGGCCCAGGCATGTCGATGGGTCATAGTGTGTGCGTACGCTCTAAAGAAGGTGTGAAGAACGCCCTGTCAATGACCATCCCGAAGGGCGAAGGCCTGCACCGCCGCATGGTGTATGTTGAGCTGGAAGAGGGTGCCAAACTGGAAGACGTAACGGCTGCCATCAAGGCCGACCCCTATTTTGCCAACGACGAAACGCACGTGTTTGCCGTGCCCTCGGTTGACGCGGTGCGCGATATGGGTCATGGTGTGAACTTGGTGCGCAAGGGTGTGAGCGGAAAGACACAAAACCAGCGCTTACAGTTTGATATGTGCATCAACAACCCTGCACTTACCGGACAGGTGCTGGTGAACGTGGCACGCGCCTCTATGCACCAGCAGCCTGGTTGCTACACCATGGTTGAGATACCTGTCATTGATATGCTTGAGGGCGACCGCGAAGAGCTGATAGCTCATTTGGTGTAAGCGCGGGGGGCATCTTTTTTCAACGAGCGCAATCGTGCACCCTGCAACTGAACATTTTGGGGTAGAGGATCATACCTATACTATGGCCCTCTACCCTTTTATCCCAAATCGATCGTTAGGGTTTGCTTGTATTTTGGATTTTTAGAAGAACGGAATATGCACCTTTGCATCAACAACAATTAAACCCAAATAACACATTAAACAACATGAAATATCTTATTGTGAGCGACATACATGGGTCGTTGCCAGCCCTTGAGCAGGTGCTGGAGATATATAAACGTGCGCAATGCGAAATGCTGTTGATATTGGGCGACATCCTTAACTATGGCCCGCGCAACAGTATTCCTGAGGGCATCGACCCCAAAGGCATTGCCGACCGCCTGAACGCGATGAAAGAAAATATTGTGGCCGTGCGTGGCAACTGCGACTCGGAGGTTGACCAAATGCTGCTACACTTCCCCATCATGGCACCCTATGCCGTGGTTGTAGACGAGGGACGCCGCCTGTTTCTTACCCACGGACATATCTATAATGAAGACAATATGCCGCCCTGCCTACACGACGTGTTCTTCTATGGACACACACATTTACAGAAGTTGGAACGCACGCCCAACGGACAGGTGGTGTGCAACACAGGCTCGATAACATTTCCTAAAGGTGGCAACGTGCCCACCTTCGCCATTCTTGATGGCAACAGGCTAAGTTTGCGCACACTGGACGGAGAAATAATAAACGATTTGATGTTATAGAGAAAGATTTTCTAATAAACAGAAAGATAATTAAAAGAAAAATATTACTTTTGCAACCATAATTAAATAAAGTAACACTACACAACAAGACAAAAGCCCAAGGCGGATGAAACAATTTCTACTTTCCCTTTCGCTCCTGTTCACAGCCCACAGCATGCTGGCACAGGAGTCGCTTACCATTAATGTGAATACTGCCGGAACACTGGAAAGCCTCGTAGAGGCCGCCAATCCTGAGTATCTGAGCCAAGTGAAAAAACTGACTGTTACTGGCCAGCTAAACGGCGACGACCTGGCCGTGCTACGCAATATGGCGGGTGGCAACGACGACGAAGAGTCGGCCGTGTATATTGGCGCCCTTCGCGAGCTCGATATGTCAGAAGCCCACATCGTGAAAGGTGGCGCTGCCTACCACTCTGAATACAGTTTTGCCGTAAGCGAATACGTTGATTATTATGCTAAAGATGACGTGGTGGGTGACTTCCTCTTCTACAACTGCGGACGCATCACCAGCATCAAGATGCCTAAAGATGCGAAAGCCATTGGCAAGTCGGCCATGGCCTTCTGCAAGAACCTCACCAGCATCGAGATGCCCACAAAGAACGCCCTCACCATTGGCGAGGATGCCTTTGGCAACTGTGCCAACCTGAAGCAGGTGGTTATCCCTGCCAACGTCACCACCATCGACGACCTGGCCTTCAACTACTGTTCAAACCTCAAGAACGTTATCTGCTGCTCAACCACGGCTCCACAAGCTTTCTATAAAAGCGAGTGGGAAAACGTGTTCACTGGCACCAACGAGACCTATCTGCGCATCTACGTGCCCGATGGCAGCAGCGATAGCTACAAAGCTCAAGAGGCTTGGAGCCAGTTTAACATCTTCGAATACAGCCCCGACGCAAAGATTGGTCACGATTATGACCAGATTGAAATGACTCTGCCCTCGGCTGGCAGCTTCGACCTGCAGTTCCACTACACCTACCCCGACCAAGAGTTCCGCGTAAAGAAGATGAAGATTAGCGGACCCATTGATGGTACCGACGTGGGCTACATTCGTGGTATGTCGTCAACAGGTCAGCTCAGCGACCTCGACCTCAGCGATGCTACCATCAAAAAGGGCGGATCAATGTATTGCTATTATAAAGACAACTATTATGGCACTGAAGACAATAAGATAACAAAGTATATGTTCAACAGCTGCTACAGCCTGCGCAACATAACGCTGCCCACATCGGTAACCGACATTGACGCTGCTGGAACCTTTACCGACAGCCTGAAAACCGTTACCGTGCCCAAGGAGAACAGCTTCTTCCACGATGTTGACGGTGTGCTGTATAGCAATGTTGACAAGGCACTGCGCTTCTGCCCCGCAAACCGCGAACAGAGCACACTGACCGTTGAAGATGGCACTGTACTGATAGCCGACTCGGCCTGTATGACCAACCGTAGCATCACAGCACTGAACCTGCCCACCTCGCTACGCACCATCGGTGCCTCGGCCTTCTACTTCTGCGATAGTCTGAAAACGCTGACCGTGCCTGAAGGTGTAACCGAAATTAGCGACAACGCCTTCTGCTATGCTGGATTGACCGAGGTTTCGCTGCCCTCTACACTCGAGTTCATGGGCGAATATGCTCTCTCATGCCCCACCCTCAACACCTTGCGCTGCTATGCCACTGTGCCACCTACGGTTTCAACTGCCGAGTATGCCGAAACCTTCTACAACGTGAGCAACACCGACTGCCACCTATATGTGCCCGCTGGAACAGTAGAAACCTACAATGATGCTGAGGGTTGGAACTACTTCCTCAAAGTCAGCGAGTTGTCTTCAACTGGCATCCACAGCGCAACAGCCTTTAACAAGGTAGGCCATGCTGCCACATACACCCTTGACGGACGCCGCGCTATGCCTGGCACAAAGGGCCTGCACATTGTGGTCGACACAAACGGCAAGGTGCGCAAAGTGATGCGCTAACCTCATCTTATTAGATAACAAAAGGACAGCAAAAGCCACGCGCCCCATGCTATTTAGCACGAACAGCGCGCCGCCTTTTGCTGTTCTTTTTGCGTTTATATTGACAGTTTGCAACATCTTTCTGCCTCTTTATCGCCCTCTTTTTCTTTCCATTATAAAACCCTACCACAGAAAAGTGACGTTAAATAGCATTAACACGAAAAAGAAAGGGTGTGAAGATAGGCATTTTGTGAATTTTTATTGCTAAATTTGCACGCAATAAATTTCAAAAGTACTTATGTCATCATTTGTTGCAGATAAAATTGTAATGGACGGCCTCACTTTTGACGACGTCCTTCTGATCCCTGCTTATTCAGAGGTACTGCCGAAAACGGTAGAGTTGAAAACAAAGTTCTCGAGAAACATCGAGCTGAATGTTCCCTTCGTCACAGCGGCCATGGACACCGTGACCGAGTCGGCTATGGCTATTGCCATCGCACGCGAAGGTGGTATCGGCGTTATTCATAAGAATATGTCGATAGAAGAACAGGCACGCCAGGTGGCTATCGTGAAACGAGCCGAGAACGGTATGATCTACGACCCTGTGACCATTCGCCGCGGCAAGACCGTGAAAGATGCCCTCGACATCATGGCTGAATATCACATCGGTGGTATACCCGTTGTCGATGACGACAACCATTTGGTAGGTATCGTCACAAACCGCGACCTGCGTTTCGAGCGTCATCTTGATAAGCTCATCGACGAGGTGATGACAAAAGAAAACCTTGTTACCACACACATTCAGACCGACCTGGCCGCCGCTGCCGACATTTTGCAGAGCAACAAGATTGAAAAGTTGCCCGTGGTTGACAGCAACAACCGCCTCGTAGGACTGATTACCTATAAAGACATCACAAAGGCCAAGGATAAACCTATGGCGTGCAAAGACGAAAAAGGACGTTTGCGCGTGGCTGCTGGTGTAGGCGTTACTGCCGACACACTCGACCGCATGAAAGCACTGGTAGAGGCTGGTGCCGACGCCATCGTTATCGACACCGCCCATGGCCACTCAAAATATGTTGTTGAGAAGCTGATTCAGGCCAAGGCTGCTTTCCCCAATGTTGACATTGTGGTGGGCAACGTAGCCACTGGTGCCGCAGCAAAGATGCTGGTTGAAAATGGTGCCGACGCCATCAAGGTGGGCATCGGACCGGGTTCTATCTGCACCACACGTGTGGTAGCAGGCGTAGGCGTGCCTCAGCTTAGCGCCGTGTACGACGTTTACTCAGCACTGAAAGGCACTGGCGTACCCCTCATCGCTGATGGCGGTTTGCGCTATTCGGGCGACATCGTGAAGGCCATCGCTGCTGGCGGTAGCTGCGTAATGATTGGCTCGCTGGTAGCAGGTACCGAGGAAAGCCCTGGCGATACCATCATCTTCAACGGCCGTAAGTTTAAGAGCTACCGTGGTATGGGTTCGCTCGAGGCTATGGAGAACGGATCAAAAGACCGCTACTTCCAGGCTGGCACCAAGGACGTGAAGAAGCTGGTGCCCGAAGGCATCGCTGGCCGTGTTCCTTACAAAGGCACCGTACAGGAGGTTATCTACCAGCTCATCGGTGGCTTGCGCTCGGGCATGGGCTACTGTGGTGCTCAAACTATCGACTTGCTGCACAACGCCAAGTTTACACGCATTACCAATGCTGGCGTAATGGAGAGTCATCCACACGACATCACCATTACCAGTGAGGCGCCTAACTATTCGCGCCCTCAGTAATAAAAATAGTATAAAACATTCCATCCCCGCGCACACCTTATAATATATAGGGGCGCGGAGATGGAATTTACATCTACACACATATCATATATGAAGCCATTTGCACTCATGGCCGCACTGCTTATTCAGGCAGCTACGGCCCTCGCTCAAACCGACCCTACCATTATGACCATCAATGGCAAGCTGGTGTCGCGCTCCGAGTTTGAATATTCGTACAACAAGAACAACTCTGAAACAGTGGTTGACAAGAAGAGCGTGGCCGACTATGTCGACCTCTTCATCAACTATAAACTGAAGGTGCTGGCTGCCGAAGAGGCAGGCATCGATACCACCAAGAGTTTCCGCAACGAGTTTCAAAGCTACCGCGACCAGCAAATACGTCCCGCCTTCTTCACACAGCAGGTGCAGGACCGTGAGGCATGGCGCATCTATGACGAAACACGCACACGCATCGACTCGTTGGGTGGCATGGTGCATGCCGCACACATCTTGGTGGGCGTGCGACAGAAAGCTACCGCCGAACAGCAAGAAAAAGCACGACTGAAGGCAGATAGCATCTACAACGTGCTGAAAAAAGGTGCCGACTTTGCTACCGTGGCCGAACAGTGCTCTGACGATAAGGGCTCGGCAAAACGTGGTGGCGACCTGTCGTGGATAACGAAAGGCCAAACCATTAAAGAGTTTGAACAAACGATATTTGCCATGAAGAAGGGCGAACTGTCGAAGCCGTTCCTCTCGCCCGTAGGCTACCACATCGTGCTGCTGAAGGATAAAGGCAACTTCTTCCCCTTCGACTCGGTAAAGGCCGACATTGCCAGATATATGGATCAGCAAATGGTGCGCGAGCGCATCATCTCGCAATGTATCGACTCTATCGCCAAGGCTGCCACACCGAAACTGACGGCCGAACAGGTGATTGACCGCAAAGCGGCCGAAATGGAGGCTGCCGACAGCGACCTGAAGAACCTCATACGCGAATATCACGACGGACTGCTGCTGTACGAAATCAGCAACCAAACAGTATGGGACAAGGCAGCAAAAGACGATGCTGCACTGGAAAAATTCTTCAAAAAGAACAAAAAGAAATATGCGTGGTCAGAGCCTCGCTTTAAAGGCATTGCCTACCATGTGAAAGACGAAGCCGACGTAGAAGCCGTAAAACTGGCTATAAAGGGCTTACCCTTTGACCAGTGGGCAGAGAAGTTGCGCACCACATTCAACGACAGCATACGTCGCATAACAGTGGTAAAGGGCATCTTCAAGAAGGGCGACAACGCATTGGTAGACAAAGAAATCTTCAAAAAAGACACTGTTGACAACGCTCCGAAAGACTATCCCATTGCCGCCACCTACGGCACCGTGCTGAAAAAGCCAGCTTCGTATGAAGACGTGCGCGAACTGGTAGTGGCCGACTATCAGGATGCACTGGAGAAGAAATGGATTGCCGAACTGAGAAAGAAATATGCAGTAACGGTAAACAAAGAGGTGCTTGACACCGTAAACAAGCACTAACCCCCACACATAACTGAGACAACTCATGACGCGACTACGGGCTGAAAAACAGCAACCATTGGCTCGAGGCACGCTTTCAAATAGGACAAAATGAACAAAGGATACAAACTTTTTGCTACTTTCCTCACAGCACTGATGCTGATGGGTGTAACAGCACGGGCCAGCCGTACCCAGATACTGCCCATGCAGCACAACTTTGTGGCCGACAACGACACCACAAAGACAAGCACGAATGACAACAACGACATTCCTGAAACCAGCATCGTTGACGAGGTGATATGGGTGGTGGGCGACGAGCCTATCCTCAAATCTGACGTTGAGATGATGCGTCTGCAATCAGAGGCCGAAGGCGTGACATGGAACGGAAACCCCGACTGTGTCATCCCCGAGCAGCTGGCATTGCAGAAACTGTTCTTGCATCAGGCTGCCATCGACTCAATCGAAGTAACTGAGAGCGAGGTAACATCGGGCGTCGACCGACAGATCGACTCATGGATACAGTATGCTGGCTCAAAAGAAAAGCTGGAAGAGTATCGTAAAATGAGCATCACACAGATACGCCAGCAGCTGCGCGACGACTCGCGTAACCAGTATCTCATACAGCGCATGAAAGAGAAGCTGGTAGAGAACGTAAAGGTAACACCTGCCGACGTGCGCCGCTACTTCAGCAAGCTGCCAGAAGACAGTCTGCCCTTCGTGCCCACAGAGGTTGAGGTAGAAATTATCACCAAGCAGCCACGCCCCACACAAGAAGAAATAAACCGCGTGAAAGATGAGCTGCGCGAATATACCGACCGCGTGACCAAGGGCGAAACCACCTTTGCCACATTGGCACGTCTCTACTCGGAAGACCCAGGCTCGGCACGTCAGGGTGGCGAATTGGGCTACTCGGGTCGTGGATATCTTGACCCTGCCTTTGCCAACGCTGCCTTCAACCTCACCGATCCAAGAAAAATCTCAAAGATTGTAGAGTCGGAATATGGCTACCACATCATACAGCTTATCGACAAGCGTGGCGACAAGATTAATGTGCGACACATCTTGCGCAAGCCAAAGGTGTCGAACGAAGCTATTGAAGCGATGCGTCAACGCCTCGACTCTATCGGCAGCGACATCAAAGTTGGTAAGATAACATTTGAAGATGCAGCCACATACCTCTCTGATGATAAAGACACACGTAACAACCACGGATTGATGTCGACAGCATCAGAAGAGGGCATCACCTCACGCTTCAAAATGAAAGACCTGCCTACCGAGGTGGCTCGTGAAGTGGAAAACATGAAGGTGGGCGACATATCACAAGCCTTCCAGATGGTGGGACATAACGGCAAAACACAGTGTGCCATCATCAAACTGAAGAGCCGTACCGAAGGTCACCGCGCCACCATTACTGAAGACTATCAGGTTATGAAAAACGTAGTGCTGGCCGACGAGCGCTCGAAGGTGCTGCACAACTGGGTGGTAGACAAGATTAAAAAGACCTATGTACGCATGAACGACCGGTATAAAGACTGCGACTTTGAATACGAAGGATGGGTAAAATAAAGCTTTTTAAGAAACAAACACATACATGCGGGCATAGAATCATCACAACAGTGGTTCTATGCCTGTTTGGCCTTTGTCTCGTTGCTATTGCTGCCACGCCCGCAAAGCATGGCAAAAAGAAAACGACAAAGAAGGATGACCGTGTGTATTTGGTACACTCTGACGAACTGAAATACGACCTCTACGGACAGGTGCCAGGGGCACAGATTGTAAAAGGACGTGTACACTTCACCAACGATGGGGCACAACTGTGGTGCGATAGCGCCTACTTCTTTCAAGAGCAGAACGCGGTAGAGGCGTTTGGCAACGTGCGCTTCAAGCAGGGCGACACGCTATCGCTGACCTGCGAATATGCCCAATATGATGGTCAGGAACAAAAGATGCGCGCCAGACATAAGGTGGTGCTGAAGCATCGTCAGCAAACATTATACACCGACAGCCTCGACTACGACCGTATGTATGAAAATGCTTACTTCTTTGAAGGGGGTAAGCTGGTTGACGGAAAAGATGTGCTGGTGGCCGACTGGGGCGAATATCACCCCGACACACGCCAAGCAGCCTTCTTCTATAATGTAAAGATGCGCAGTGGCGACGACATCATCGACACCGACACGCTGCATTATGATACACGCGAGTCGGTAGCACATGTAACAGGCCCATCAAAGGTTACGTCGGGCGACAACGTTATTCATACCACCGACGCTTGGCTCAACTCGAAGACAAACCAATCGCAACTGTTCGGACGCTCTACCATTATCAACAAAGAAAAGACCATCACAGGCGATAGCCTCTACCATAACAGCGAAACAGGCGTGAACAAGGGCTTCGGAAACGTTGTCTTTAACGACTCGCTAAACAAGAACGCGCTGCTGTGCGGGCACCTTGAATACAACGACAAAACAGGCTACGGCTTTGCCACACAACAGGCGCTGATGAAAGAATTTTCACAACCCGACACACTGTATGTGCATGCCGACACGCTGAAAATGTACACCTATAACATCGATACCGACTCGGTTTATCGCGTGGTGCATGGCTTCGACAAGGTGAAAGCCTATCGTAGAGATGTGCAAGCCGTGTGCGACTCGATGGTGTTCACCTCTATCGACTCGTGCCTCACACTGTACCGCGATCCCATAGCATGGAGCGGCGAACGACAGCTACTGGGCGACCAAATGAAGATATACATGAACGATAGTACGGTGCGCGAGGCGCAAGTGATAGGCAACACACTATCAGTAGAAAAGGTTGACAACGAAAACCACTACAACCAGGTGGCAGCCAAGCTTATCAACGCCTATTTCATCGACGGTGCCATCCGTCAAACGGTGTGTATCGGCAACGTAGAGACGGTGTTCTATCCGCAAGACGATAAAGATAGCACCCTTACTGGGCTCAACTATCTCGAAACCGACACACTGCGAATGTATATGTCGGCACAACGACAGCTGGAGAAGATTTGGACACCACGAGCACAAGGAACCATGTTCCCCATGACCCAAATTCCGCGCGACAAATATCATCTGCCCAGCTTTGCATGGTATGAAGAGCTGCGACCTACCAGTCCTAACGATGTGTTTATATGGAGGCCTCGAAGCAAAAGGGCTCCCATCAGGCACTAACAAAAAAACTGAAATAAACATGAGCGACATTATACAACTGCTGCCCGACTCGGTAGCAAACCAGATAGCTGCCGGCGAGGTGATACAACGCCCCGCCAGCGTCATCAAGGAACTTGTAGAGAACGCTATCGATGCAGGAGCCACACAGGTGAGCGTGCTGGTGGTTGATGCTGGACGCACATCAATACAGGTGATTGACAACGGAAAAGGAATGTCGGAAACCGATGCACGCCTGGCCTTCGAGCGCCATGCCACATCAAAGATAACGTCGGCTGCCGACCTCTTCTCGCTGCACACCATGGGATTTCGTGGCGAAGCATTGGCATCAGTGGCTGCTGTGGCTCAGGTTGAACTGAAAACGCGACAAGCAAACAGCGACATCGGCACACACCTCTCTATCGCCGCATCAAAGGTTACAGGACAAGAACCATGCTCGTGTGCCGTGGGCAGCAACTTCAATGTTGAGAACCTTTTCTACAACGTGCCTGCTCGCCGTAAGTTTTTGAAAGCCAATAGCACCGAACTAAAAAACATTGTTACAGCCTTCGAGCGCATAGCCTTGGTTTATCCCGATGTTACCTTCCATCTATACAGCAACGAAACTGAGCTGTATAACCTGAAGGCGGCTGGCTTGCGCCAACGCATCGTCGATGTGCTGGGCAAACGCATCAACCCCATGCTTATTCCCATCAACACAAAGATGTCGATATGCAACATCACTGGCTTTATAGGCAAACCCGAAAGCGCAAAGAAGAAGAGCCTGGGACAATTCTTCTTCGTAAACGGACGCTATATGAAGCACCCCTATTTTCATAAAGTGGTGATGAACGCCTACGACCGCCTGGTGCCTGAAGGCGAACAGGTGCCCTACTTTATTTATCTTGAGGTGCCCGCCGAAAACATCGACGTAAACATTCACCCCACAAAGACCGAGATAAAATTTGAAAACGAGCAAGATATTGCCAACGTGCTGATGGCCACAGTAAAAGAGTCGATTGGCATGTTCAGTCAGGTGGCAACACTCGACTTCGATAATCAAGGACGCCCCGACATTCCTGTCTTCGACCCTAACGACAATGTGCAAGCGCCAAAGGTAGAGTTCAACCCCGACTATAACCCCTTCAACGACACGCCGTCAACAACCCCATCGGCACCCATAGACAGCATGCCCATAGAGGCCGCCATCGGTGAGGGATTGTTCGACTCGTCGATGATGTCGGCATCAACCCCAAGAACCTCAAACAGCTCGGCCAACAACCTCATGGTTGAAGGCTTAAGAACCAGCAACCCAGCAACAGCGCCACTCTTTCCCGACGAAGAGACAGCCCCCGAAAGCGACATCTTTGTATCGAAAGCAAACATGGGTGCTAACACGGCAAAGGTTTCGAGCATGGCATTGAGTTCGGACATCGCACAAGAAGAGAACACAACAGCACACTATCAATACAAAGGCAAATATATCATGACGGCGGTGAAGTCGGGACTGATGATTATAGACCAGCATCGCGCTCACACCCGCATCTTATATGAACAGTATCTCGACCGCGTGAAACGCCAACAAACACAGTCGCAAAAGTTGCTCTTCCCCGAGATGTTGCACCTCACACCCAGCGAACATATCTCACTTGAAAAGGTGATGCCCGAGCTCACAGCCTTAGGTTTCGAGCTCACACACATGGGTGGCGATGCCTATGCCATCAACGCAATGCCATCAGGGCTCAATGGACTGAAAGCCGACACCTTGCTACACGATATGATAGCCTCGACCGAAGAGTGCACATCAAATGTTATTGACGACATCAACAGCAGTCTGGCGCTCAGCCTCGCACAACATGCGGCCATGCCCTATGGCAATGTGCTCGACAATAACGAAATGGACCTGTTGGTAAACCAATTATTTGCCTGCACAAACTTCAACTATACGCCCAACGGAAAGAGCATTATGACCATCCTTAAGCAAACCGAAATAGAGCATTTGCTGGGATAACCTCATCGCCATAACTCTACTCGTACACAATACGATAGAGACAATAAGAAAGAACGCTTTAGAGAGGAAAACACCTCGTATAGGCTAAAATAATGTCGACAAAACATTATTTTAGCTTTTTTTTGTTGAAAACGTGATATTTTTTAAAGAAAAAAGGAATAGTTTTAAATAATATTATTAACTTTGTATCGATTACATACATATGTACATGCAAAACGATGTTCAATACACTGTTTAAACGATAATTTTTGATTGTTAAATAAATAAAGGTTATGAAAAAATTATTTATCGCATTGGCTTTTGCAGGCATCTCACTGTCATCAATGGCACAGGATGCTGACCCCACACTGAAGTATAGTGTAGCCACCAATTCATTCTGGAGCAACTGGTTCATCCAGGTAGGTGCTGACTGGAATGCTTGGTATTCAGGCCAGGAGCATGGTCAGGACTTGTCAACCAGTCCTTTCAAGAAATTCCGTTCTAACCCTGGTGTATCAGTTGCTGTAGGCAAGTGGTTCACACCTGGTATCGGTCTGCGCACTAAGCTCTCAGGTATCTGGGGCAAAAACGTTACCGACGACAACAACGATGGCAACGGTAACAAGTACTGGACTTTGAACGAGCACGTGCTGTTCAACCTGAGCAACATGTTGTGTGGTTACAATCCTAACCGTGTTTGGAACTTCATTCCCTTCGCTGGTGCTGGTGTAACTCGTTCTATGACTTACAACACATACGCTATGAACTATAGCGTTGGTATCTTGAACACCTTCCGCGTAAGCAAGAAGGTAGGCATCAACTTTGAGTTGGGATGGGATCGTCTGGAAGGCGATGCTGACGGATGCGACTACACCAACGGCAACCGTGGATGGGATAGCCACGACAACAAGCTGTATGCTGAGGTAGGTCTGACCTTCAACCTGGGCAAGGCTTCTTGGGACAAGACTCCCGATGTTGACGCTATCAAGGCTCTCTCACAGTCACAGATCGACGCCCTCAACGCACAGCTCAACGACGCTAACGCTGAGAACGCTCGCCTGAAGAAGCTCCTCGCTGAGAAGAAGGAAGAACCCGCTAAGAGCGTTAAGGAGTTTGTTAACTCTCCCGTTTCTGTATTCTTCAACATCAACAAGTACAAGATCGCTTCTCGCAAGGATCTCGTTAACGTGAAGGAGATGGCTAAGTATGCTCAGGAGAACGACGCTAACATCCTCGTTACTGGTTATGCTGATAGCGCTACTGGTAAGCCCGCTTACAACCAGAAGCTGTCAGAGAAGCGTGCTAACACTGTTGCTGACGAGATCGTGAAGATGGGCGTAAGCCGCGACAAGATTACTACCGAGGCTAAGGGTGGTGTTAACGATCTGTCACCTATCTCTTACAACCGTCGCGCTACTGTTCAGATCAAGGACTAATACGCAGCGATGCTTGTTAAGAGAAGATAGAACGCTTTAAAAGCAAAACACATACGGCGCTCCCTTTTTTAAGGGGGCGCCTTTTTTGTGCCTTATCTGAAAAAGGAACAAAAACCAACAAGGCGCAACACAATATTGAATGAATAGCATCTGAAACCCCATCACACCATCACCTTAAACTAACACTATCGTTGTTTAAAACCAGCTTTATCATTATCTCAAACCAGCTTTATCATTATCTCAAGCCAACACTATATTATCCTAAAACAAGCCTAATTATCATGGAAAACGGGTTGAAAATCGTCTCGTAACGGTCGTTCCACATGTTCATGACGGTCGATATGAACACGAGCATCGACCGTTCTCCATGTTCATAACGGTCGATGCGGCATGACATTTTGCATGGTTTAACATAACAAACGCTTGGTTTTAACGCAATTATAAGGATGTTTCTCTTCTATCACAACATACAAAATGAATTGAATAACGATAACGTAACGATGCATCAACCGAAGGTTTGAGACAGAAGCAAACAGAAGATTGAGGTAAAAAAGGACACTGGGACTTAGATAAAAGAAACGCTGACTATAGTAAAAAACATAGGTTTTAGATAGATAAATCATAGGCTTTTAGAGAAAAAACATAGGTTTTAGGTAGATAAATCAGAGACTATAGAGAAAAAATATAGGTTTTAGAGAAAAATATCGCAGAAGATTTGCACAGAACAAATATTATTCGTACCTTTGCACACGCATTTAAGACATATGCACAAGGGCGTTTAGCTCAGCTGGTTTAGAGCATCTGCCTTACAAGCAGAGGGTCGGCGGTTCGAATCCGTCAACGCCCACACTAAGAGGATAATATCGATAAGATGTTATCCTTTTTTCTTTTATCCAACACCTCCTACATTTTTGATAGTAAGACGGAACACGGCTCGGCTCACCCGATAAACCTGGGGAATTAAGCACATAAACAATAAATATGTGAGGTTATCTATTTAGAAACATTGGTTGCTGGAGGACGGGGCACACAGGCCACCGTCCTACTTAGCGGGCGCATCCGTTTAGATAAAAAGTTCAGATGTATTTCGCGCTTCGCGCGTTATGTTTTAAACATTAATGCCCATTAATTGAACATTAATTACAGATTAATTATTCGCGCTACGCGCGACCATTATTAATGGTCAATTAATGTTCAATTAATGATAATTAATGTTTAAGCCCGCAAGCAATGCAAAGCATTGCGAGCATGATAACAATTATTGTAAAAACACAGACCACCGTCCTACTTAGAGGGCGCATCCCTTTAGATAAGAATAAAGAGTTGTGGACAATAAAATAAAGAGTGGCGGATAATAATGAGAGGTATATAAACAAAAAAATCCCTGCAGTCTATCCGAAGATAAGACCACAGGGAAACACCCCAGTGGGCGTTGACGGATTCGAACCGCCGACCCTCTGCTTGTAAGGCAGATGCTCTAAACCAGCTGAGCTAAACGCCCTTGCTTTTCTTAAGCGGTTGCAAAGGTAGGCATTTTTGTTGGTTTGCGCAAATGTTTTCCCTACTTTTTTAATCGTTTTACAAGAAAAAGCACGTTTATCGTATCGAAATTGACATACATCATTCAGCGCCGAGCATTTCCATATTTTATAGGTTAATGCGAAGAAGCCTCATCAGCTTTTTGCATATCATGTTTCGATTTCGACTTCGTCACCAGTCCTACACCAGCAAACACTAACAGCATAGCCAGTGCTTGCGAAGGTTTAAACACAGCCATGCCCGTAAGCACGCTCACCACGACAGCCGTTACAGGCTGCATATAGTTGTAGGTGCTCACCACTGTGGGGCGCAGCGTACTAATGGCCACCATCATGAGCAGATAGCTAACATAGGTACCGAAGAACACCACAAAGCCCGTCTCCCACCACGTAGTAAGCGACACCTCCTGCCATGCGTTAGCCATCAGATGTGGTGTGGTGAAGGGCAATATCTCTACCACCGCCCACAGAAACATCCATTTGTTCACTGTGATAGGATGATATTTGCGCACAAGATGGTTGAACAGCGACAGGTAAAGCGCGTATGAGAGCTGCGCCGCCATACACAGCAAGTCGCCACGCAGGTCGCCCGCCTGTCCACCCTTGGTTGTTGCGCTGGTAAGGATAAGCGTTACGGCACCACAGCATCCCATCATCACGCCCACCGCCTTCTTTCCTGTGATGGGTTCGTGCAAGATCACCGCTGCCAGCAGCATTGCAAAAATTGGCATCGACGTGGTAACGATGCTGGCATTAATGGGCGACGTAATATTAAGGCCTATGGTGAAACAACACTGGTTAAACACCAATCCGAAGAGGCCCGCCAAGGCCAGCAACAGTCGGTCGCGCCAGGGCACACGCTCTTTCTTCACAAACAGCGAGGTGAGCCAGAACAGTGCTGCGCCACCTATCACACGGAACGACACCATGCATATACCATCAACACCATTCATCATAGCATCTTTGCCCAGCGGCGACATCAGTCCCCAAAACACGCAAGCCATCAGTATGCACACGTGTGCCAGCAAGGGCCGATTATTCTTTTTCACGTTCATATCAATCTTTTCGTTATCCATTTTTATGTTTCTATCTGTATTTTACACCATCTATATTCTTCTTTCTCTCTCGTATCCTATCCGAATTGTCGTGCAAAGTTATAAAAAATGATAACAATATGAGCGAGCAATCAAAATAATATGTATCTTTGTAAGGAAGACGTAACATAGGTAAAGGGCTGTAGCCCCACCCTAACGTAGCGTTTATAACCTAAAAACCGACAGCACTATGAAATATGCCGACTACATTAAACAGATAGACATCGACTCGTTGTGGAGCGGAAAGAAACACATCGTGTGGAACCTCAACCGCCAGGTAAACATCCTGAGTGGCGTGAATGGCGTGGGCAAGAGCACCATCTTAAATAAGGTAGTGAAGGGTTTGAAGGCTGGCGGCGAATTTCCTAGCCACATGATGAAGGGCGTGCGCCTAAAGGTTGAGCCCGAGGATGCCAAGTGGATACGTTATGACGTGATACGCTCGTTCGACCGTCCGTTGCTCGATACCGACACCATCAGCAAGCTAAACGTAAGTTTGGCCACCGAACTCGATTTTCAAATATTTCAGCTTCAACGTAAATATCTCGACTATCAGGTAAACATTGGCAACCGTATGATAGCCATCTTGCAGAGCGGCGCCCCCGATGCCGCCCTACAGGCACAACAATTGGCTGCGCCCAAAGCGTTGTTCCAAGACCTCATCGACGACCTTTTTAAAGACACTGGCAAGACCATTGTACGTACCGAAAACGAGATACGTTTCACACAGTTGGGCGAAATGCTGGTGCCCTATCAGCTGTCGAGTGGAGAGAAGCAGATGCTGGCCATCTTGCTCACTGTGCTGGTTGAAGACCAACAAAACTATGTCCTATTCATGGACGAGCCCGAGGTGAGCATGCATATTGAATGGCAGCAACGCCTTATCGACCTCATCCTTCAGCTTAACCCTAACGTGCAGATTATCCTTACCACACACAGCCCGGCAGTGGTAATGAACGGATGGATGGATCATGTGACAGAAGTGACCGATATTACAGACAAAAATAATTCATAATTCACGAATTATAATTCATAATTCACGAATTATAATTCATAATTCATAATTCGTAATTCATAATTCATAATGAGGAGGGCAGCGTAGTATCAACTCCTCACATGAATTTTTCACTTTTCACTTAAACATCCCTCTTCATGAAGCGTCTGAACCAAAATATCACATCACAATATATTGAGGCCGCCAATCGGCTCAACTCGCGTACCGCCCGTCAAAAGATTGTGGCCTACGTTGAGAGCTACGACGATGTGTTTGTATGGCGATCCATCTTAGCACGCTTTGAGACAGAGAAACGATACTTTGAGGTGATGTTGCCATCGCGCGAAAACCGCTTAGAGCGTGGCAAGAAAGCCGCACTGATGAGCATGGTGAGCGGAAGCACAGGGCACAACATGATAGCCTGTGTTGATGCCGACTACGACTACCTGCTGCAAGGCGCCAGCCCTGCCTCACGCGCTATCCTTGACAGCCCCTACGTCTTCCACACCTATGCTTACGCCATTGAGAACCTGCAATGCTACGCCCCCTCGCTACACGGCGTATGTGTAGCCATCACGCTGAACGACCGCATCGAGTTCGACTTTTGCGACTTTCTTCGCCAATATTCATTGGCCATCTTCCCACTCTTTGTTTGGAGCATTTGGTACTATCGCACCACCCATTATGGCGACTTTTCGCTTACCGACTTTTTAACAGCCATTGAAACAGGCAAGCTGTCGCCCAATAATGCTACCGAGACACTGCAACGGCTACGCCGAAAGGTAGGCCGCAAGGTAAACGACCTGCAACGCCGCAACCCCACGGCCAAACAAAGCTATCTGGCACTAAAAGATGAACTGAAAACATTAGGCGTAACGCCCGAAACCACCTATCTATACATTCAGGGGCACCACCTGTTTAACAAGGTTGTGCTGCCACTGGTGAAGTGTGTATGCAGCCGCCTGGTGCGTGAACGCGAGACAGAGATACAACGGCAGAGTGTGCACGGCACCCAGCGCGCCAACGAGCTGGCGTGCTACAGCAGCAGCGTTTCTGACATTACGATAACGCTAAAGAAGAACGTAGGCTTTCTGATGTCGCCACCCTACAATAGCATTGTGGCCGACATTGAAAGCTTCTTAAACGAAGGCGAAAGTGCGCCTACTCAACGTCTTCCAAAGCCTTGAGTTGCTTCTTTGGTGTTACGCCCAGCGCCTTCAAGCCCTCTACCCTACGCATCACATTGCCCGGACCATCATACATCTGTTTCTTTGCCTTATCGTAAATGCCCGACAGGCGCGTTATCAAGTCGCCAATGCCTGTAAAGGTATCTTCAAACGTGGCCACCTTGTCGTATAGGTCGGCGGCTGTTTTCACTATCTTCTCTACATTTTTGTTTTGACGATCATACTGCCACAGGTTGTAAGCCAACTGTAGAGCCATGAGCAAGTTGCTGGGCGAGATAATAATTATTTTCTTTTGGTAGGCATAACGGCTGAGGTCGGGTTGCTGCTTCATGGCCGCAATATAGCTGGTTTCGTTTGGTATAAACATCAGCACAAAGCCAATGGCATCGTCTACCAGCTTGCTATAATCTTTTTCTGCCAACTCGTCGATATGCTTACGCACACTTAGGGCATGAGCCTTCAATAGGCGCTCGCGGTCGGCCTCATCGTCGGTAGCCAAGGCATCGGTATAAGCCGTGAGCGACACCTTCGAGTCGATAACCACGCTTCGTCCTTCTGGAAACCGCACAATCACATCAGGACGATAGTTTCTTCCGTTCTCATCCTTTGTGTTTTCCTGTATAAAAAATTCTTCATCTTTACGCAGTCCGCTGTTCTCAAGAATGGTTTCAAGCACCATCTCGCCCCAGTCGCCTTGCATCTTGCTGTCGCCCTTCAGAGCCTTGGTAAGGTTTGCAGCATCCGACCCTATCTTTGAGGTTTGTTCCTTCAACATCAACACCGTCTGCTGCTGCTCTTGCTGAAACAGGCGCATGGTAGCCTCAAAGGTGTGTTGCAGTTCTTTCTTATTCACCTCGTTCAGCGTTTTGCTCTCTTCTACCGACTTTTTAAAATCGGCAAACTGTTCCTTCACGGGGCGCAACAGTTCGTCCATCTGCTGGCGGTTGCTCTCCTGCAAAGCCGACTGCTTAGCAGCCAACTGCTCGGCAGCCATCTTCTGCATTTCTTGTCGCAGGGCCTCCAGCTTCTGTTCCCACTGTCGGTTGCTCTCCTCACGTAGCTGTGCGGCATACTGGCGTTCATGTTCGGCCATGCGCTTTTGCTGTTCCACTTCCGATGCCAGCACCTCGGCCTTTGCCACCCACTGTGTTTTCTCTTCGCTTGCCGCTTTAGCCGCCTTCAACATACCGATGAAGTAGCCCACAACAACACCTACCACTAACACTAAGACAATTGCTATTTCCATACCCAATACATTTTTATGATGAAGGGGCATTGATGTGCCCCGTTACTAAAGAAAAAGGCGTGCACTCATACCCAAACGATATGACGCACGCCCTTTTTATTTTCAGCCTTTACAGCTTATTGTTTTCAGCTTGTTTTATTCAGCCTCCTGCTTATCGGCAATGGCCTGCTTTATTTGGGCCTCAATCTCCTCACACAGCTCGGGATTGTCCTTCAGCAACGATTTTGTGGCGTCGCGTCCTTGTGCCAGCTTGCTACCACCGTATGAGAACCATGAGCCACTCTTCTGAATGATGCCATACTCAACACCCAGGTCAACCATCTCGCCAATCTTTGAGATGCCCTCGCCGAAGGTAATCTCAAACTCAGCCTTGCGGAACGGAGGTGCCACCTTGTTCTTCACCACTTTTACACGCACCTGGTTGCCCACCACTTGGTCGCCATCCTTGATGCTGGTTACGCGGCGAATGTCGAGACGCACCGAGGCATAAAACTTCAGCGCGTTACCACCCGTTGTGGTCTCGGGGTTGCCAAACATCACACCAATCTTCTCACGCAGCTGGTTGATGAAGATGCAAGTGGTGTTTGTTTTTGAGATGGTGCTGGTGAGCTTACGCAGAGCCTGACTCATCAGTCGAGCCTGAAGGCCTACCACATTGTCGCCCATATCGCCTTCAATCTCCTTCTTCGGCGTAAGGGCAGCCACCGAGTCGACTACCAAAATATCAATGGCCGATGAACGGATAAGCTGGTCGGCAATCTCCAGTGCCTGCTCGCCGTTATCGGGCTGCGATATCCACAGGTTGTCAACATCAACGCCCAGCTTAGCGGCATAGAAGCGATCGAAAGCATGCTCAGCATCGATAAAGGCAGCAATGCCGCCCGCCTTCTGTGCCTCGGCAATAGCGTGAATGGCCAGTGTGGTCTTACCCGAACTCTCAGGGCCATAAATCTCAATGATACGACCTTTGGGGTATCCGCCTACGCCCAGAGCGGCGTCGAGGGCGATACTGCCTGTAGGTATTACCTCTACGTTTTCAATATGCTCGTCACCAAGCTTCATGATCGACCCCTTACCAAAGTCTTTCTCTATCTTTGCCATGGCCGCCTGCAGAGCCTTCAGTTTGCCTTCCTGCATCAACGGCATGTCTTCGTCTTTCTTTGCCATATTGTTCGTTCTCCTCTGTTATTTATCTGAGTGTGTGTGTGATTTCTTAAAACTCGATGTCGGTGTCAAACAGCTCGTGCCAAGGCAGGCCCTGCTTGTTCAGCTGCTCCATGAAGGGATCGGGATCAAACTCCTCAACGTTCCACACGCCGGGCTTACGCCACAACCCCTTGAAGAACATCATGGCACCAATCATGGCGGGCACGCCAGTGGTGTAGCTTACGCCCTGCATACCCGTTTCTTCGTAAGCAGCCTGGTGCGAGCAGTTGTTATACACATAATAGGTGTGCTCTTTGCCATCTTTTAAACCACGGATGCGGCAGCCGATAGAGGTCTGGCCATCGTAGTTTTCGCCCAAGTCTTGAGGGTTAGGCAGCACAGCCTTGAGGAACTGCAGCGGTACGATCTTCACCTTTACCTTCTCTGAGGGGTTGTCGGCCAGCGGAGCCTCATATTCAATCTCGTCGATGCGCGACATGCCCAAGTTCTGTATGCAGTCGAGGTAGGTGAGATACTGCTGACCGAAGGTCATCCAGAAGCGAGCGCGTTTGATGGTGGGATAGTTCTTCACCAAGCTCTCAATCTCTTCGTGGTGCAGCAGGTAGCTCTCCTTCGGACCAATTTCAGGATAGGTCAGTGGCTTATGAATTTCAAGCGGTTTGGTCTCTACCCACTGTCCGTTCTCCCAATACAATCCCTTTTGTGTAATCTCGCGGATGTTGATCTCAGGGTTGAAGTTGGTAGCGAAAGCTTTGTGGTGGTTGCCAGCATTGCAATCAACGATGTCGAGATACTGAATTTCGTCGAAGTGGTGCTTAGCGGCATAAGCGGTAAAGATGCTTGTTACACCTGGGTCGAAGCCACAGCCCAAGATGGCGCACAGGCCAGCATCTTCGAAGCGCTTCTTGTAAGCCCACTGCCACGAGTATTCGAAGTGAGCCTCATCCTTAGGTTCATAGTTGGCGGTATCGAGATAGTTGCATCCGCAAGCCAAGCAAGCCTCCATAATGGTGAGGTCTTGATACGGCAGCGCGAGGTTGATAACCAGCTCGGGCTTGAAGTCGTTAAACAGCGCCTTCAGTTGCTCTACATCGTCGGCATCTACCTGTGCGGTTTTAATGTTTGGGTTACCGATAGCCTTTACAATCTTGTCGCACTTCGACTTTGTGCGGCTTGCAATCATAAATTCAGTAAACACGTCAGCGTTCTGGGCAATTTTGAACGCTGCAACCGTAGCGACGCCACCGGCGCCAATCATGAGTACTTTTCCCATTTTCTTTCTTTTATTTTATTTGTTTTTATATTTCAATGATTATTTTCGAAGGCTCACCCTCATTATAAATTATAAATCACGCAAAGCGAAGCCCATTATGAATTATTAATTATGAATTATGAATTGAGAATTACTTCAGCTCTTCCGCCCTAATTCCTAAGGCGTTCATCAGCGAGTAGCCCAATATTTCCTGTCGGAAGTTGCCTCCCTCCATCGGTTGCATAGCAAACACCGTTATGCGTTTCTCGTCGTCAACGCGTTGCAAGGTATGGCGCAAGTCGGCATACAGAGCTCGGTTTTCAGCATCAGGAATAATCATCACGCGCTTCACCTCTTTCTGTGCGCACACCATAGCCACGGTGTCGAGGAAGAAGTCGGTGGCAGTTGTGATATCTTCAACGGGGAACGAGCTGACGGTAAACTCGCCCAGATGGTCTTTAAACGCCTTTCCGTTCAGTTCGTCGTCATAGTTGGCTGGCACAAAGTTGTCAAGCGCCGCCTGTTTTTTATCATGTATCAGCACCACCTGAGTGTCGTGTTCGCCCTCGCGCAACCCTCCATCCAGCGCCACGCAGTCAATCCATTTTGCCAGGTCGGCCTTGTGAATACGTCGGCCAATCATTCGTTCAAAATTGACGATGAGGTCAAAGGCCACTCTGTCAACATAATCGGCATCAACGATGATGACATTTTCACTCCAGTTTGCTTTCGTCAGTGTATTATTATTCATACTTGCAAAGATACAACAAAAGGGTGAAATGTGAAAATAATAGCATGGCTTTGTTATGTGTTTAGGCGCAGCGTCTTTTTATTTCTGCAATGCCTGCACCAGCAAGTCGAGCGCCGTCTTTAGTTTAGCGCGTGGGCATCCCACATTCAAGCGCATAAACCCTTCGCCACCAGGGCCAAACATTTCGCCATCGTTCAGGGCCAAGTGGGCCTTCTCGGTGAAGAGATTGATAAGCTGATTGTGGTTCAAGCCCAGCCCTTTACAGTTTAGCCACACCAAGAACGATGCCTCGGGGCGCACGGGCACGATAGCAGGCAGATGCTGGCGACAGTAGTCTTCAACAAAGCGCACATTGTCTTCAACATAGCGCAGCATGGCCTCGCGCCACGCGTTGCCCTTCGTAAAGGCAGCAATAGTGGCTATGGGTGAGAACATAGGCGGGTCAGAAAGTTCGTTGGCCTCGAGCCACGAAAAAAACTTCTGGCGCAGCTCGGCGTTAGGCACCACGCAATAAGAACTTACGATGCCCGCAATGTTGAATGTCTTTGATGGTGCCCCAAACGTGATGCTGCACTGTGCGGCCTCGTCAGAAGCGGTTGCAAAGGGCGTATGACGATGTCCGAAGAGCGTCATATCGCAGTGTATCTCGTCAGAGATAACGATGATGCCATGCTCGTGGCAGATGTGTGCCAGCTGTGCCAGCACCTCTTTAGGCCATACAATGCCAGCGGGATTGTGCGGGTTGCACACAATCAGCATTTTTGTTTTCTCATCGATGATCTGCTTCAGGTGATCAAAGTTCATGCTGTACGACCCATCATCGTGGCGAATGAGCGGATTAAACACCACCTCTCTACCGTTGCCTTGTGGCGTAAGGCGGAACGGATGGTACACGGGTGGCTGAATAATAATTTTATCGCCAGGCTTTGTAAACACATTGACAGCCATGCCTATACCCTTCACAATGCCAGGTATATAGCACAACCACTGGCGCTCTACCTGCCAGCCATGGCGGTCGAAGAGCCACTGCTGCACAGCCTGCCAATAAGCATCGGGCACAATGGTGTAGCCATATAAATGATGGTTAAGGCGCTGCTGCAGCGCTTCCACAATAAACGAGGGCGTTTCAAAGTCCATGTCGGCAACCCACAGCGGCATCAGTCCGTCGCGTCCGAAGGTAGCTTTCTGTCCGTCTATAGCCACCGTATTGGTGCCTTGACGGTCGATAAGGGTGTCGAAATTATATGATTTCATTTGTTTAAAAGATTCTTGCTGATGCTACTAAAAATTGCGATACAAAGGTAGCATCTTTTCTTGATATAGTAGTAGGTTTTACACAAAAAAGAAGCGCAAAGGGCATCCCTCAATAGGTTTGCTGCTTTGCGCTTCTTGTTTTTCTTATCGTTATGCGGACGATGAGAGGTTTACCACACCTCATCCCACAGTTCAAAGGTGTTTTCTTTAGCCTTCCACTCGGGCACCGTGGTACCTTTGCGGTAGATGCCCACGAGGTAGAGGTCAAACTTCAACATCGAGCAAGCAGGAATACTTCCGTTTTCCTCGTCTTTGTAACCCAACTGGTAAGGTATATACACCTCCCAGCGGTCGCCCAGGTTCATGTTGAGCAACGCGGTGGTAACACCATCAACCATTTCAGTTACATAAAACTTGGTGGGAATGGCGGTGTTTACGCTAAATTCGCCTTTATACGATTTATCAAACTCATATCCCAACTTATACGAGCGCGAGGGCAACAAGCGGCCGCTATAATGCACACGCACCGAGTCGGTAGAATAAGGTTTCACCGTCTCGCCGCTCGACTGCAGCACGTGCACCACAATGTGGTCGTAGCTATGTTTAGCCGAGTTCTCGTCAAGCGTCCAATTTCTTATTACTTTCCACGAGGGGTCGCCACTGGCTTGCTTCATCTTAGCCGTGGCAAACAGGTCGTCGAAATATTTCTCGTTGGTAGCCTGCCAATCGGGATATTCTTCCGGAGTGTTATCATCCTCGCTGCACGATGACAGTGCAAACACGGCCACGAAGGCAGCGAGAAGAACATATAAATATTTTTTCATTTACAATGTATGATATTGTGTTTCAGTGGTGCTGGGCACCATTATCAGTATGGTGCCGAGCACCGTCGTACACACACAGGCCACGCGCTTACTGCAGCTTCTTCAGCAAGCTGGTGATGCTCACCTTGTCTTCAATGATGCCACGCAACTGGTCGATGCTTACACGCTCTTGCTGCATGGTGTCGCGGAAACGCAAGGTCACGCAGTTGTCTTTCAGCGTGTCGTGGTCAACGGTCACACAGTAAGGTGTACCAATGGCATCCTGGCGACGGTAGCGCTTGCCAATGGTATCTTTCTCATCGTAGTGTGTGTTGAAGTGGAACTTCAGGTCGTTTACAATCTCGCGAGCCTTTTCGGGCAGACCATCCTTCTTCAGCAAGGGCAGCACGGCCAACTTAACAGGAGCCAAGGGTGCGGGCAACTTCAGCACTACGCGGGTTTCGCCGTTCTCAAGCTGCTCTTCGCTATATGAGTGACACATCACGCTCAGGAACATACGGTCAACACCAATAGAGGTTTCGATGTCGTACGGTGTGTAGCTCTTGTTCTCCTGCGGATCAAAGTATTTAATGCTCTTGCCCGAGAACTTCTCATGCTGGCTGAGGTCGTAGTCGGTACGGCTATGAATGCCTTCCACCTCTTTAAAGCCGAAGGGCATCTTAAACTCGATATCGGTAGCGGCATTAGCATAGTGAGCCAACTTCTCGTGGTCGTGGAAACGATAGTTTTCTGCACCGAAGCCCAGGGCCTGGTGCCACTTCATACGTGTTTCTTTCCACTTAGCAAACCACTCCATCTCGGTGCCAGGCTTCACAAAGAACTGCATCTCCATCTGCTCAAACTCGCGCATACGGAAGATAAACTGGCGAGCCACAATCTCGTTACGGAAAGCCTTACCTATCTGTGCAATACCGAAAGGAATCTTCATACGGCCAGTCTTCTGCACGTTCAGATAGTTAACAAAGATACCCTGTGCGGTTTCAGGACGCAGATATATCTTGCTGGTAGAGTCAGAGGCCGAACCCATCTCGGTAGAGAACATGAGGTTAAACTGGCGCACGTCGGTCCAGTTCTTAGTGCCGCTGATGGGGTCAACAATCTCTTCGTCAACAATAATCTGCTTCAGTTCGTCGAGATCAGGACCCTGCATAGCCTTGGTATAACGCTCGTGCAGTGCATCGCGCTTCTGCTTGTGCTCCAGCACACGGCCGTTGGTCTCCATAAACTTCTCTTTGTCAAAGGCGTCGCCGAAGCGTTTCTCAGCCTTGGCCACCTCTTTGGCTATCTTCTCGTCATATTTTGCTATTTGGTCTTCAATCAGCACGTCGGCGCGGTAGCGTTTCTTCGAGTCGCGATTGTCGATGAGGGGGTCGTTGAAGGCGTCAACGTGTCCGCTGGCCTTCCAAATGGTGGGGTGCATGAAGATGGCCGAGTCGATGCCCACGATGTTCTCGTGCAGCAATACCATGCTCTTCCACCAATACTCCTTAATGTTGTTTTTCAGTTCTACGCCATTCTGTGCGTAGTCGTACACAGCTCCCAGTCCATCGTACAGTTCGCTGCTGGGGAATACGAAACCGTACTCTTTGCAGTGACTCACAATTTTCTTAAAAACGTCTTCTTGTGCCATTGTTGTATGTGTTTTATTATTTGATAATTCGCTATCTATCGTAAATCGGCAGCCCGCTTTGATAGCCATGGTGCCGCTTTAAGTTGCAAAGTTACGCTTTTTTATATAATTTCCTTACTTTTATTGAGTTAAATGTTATTTAATTGTGTTTTTGATGTATTAGCAGCCGATACTACTAAAGGGATGAAGGCCAGTTAAAAAGAAGCGACAACAGAATTAAAAAAGGGGCAGCACATCGCGTGCCGCCCCTTTCATAAAGCGCCATTTCGTTGAAATGACAATACAATCGTTAGCAATTAATGATATCGTTTCTTGATAATATGCGTTGCCTATTAAAGTGGATATTCGTCGAAGGCGTAGAGCACCGTTGACAGATAGCGCTCGCCAGTATCGGGCAATATCGTCACAATGGTTTTACCCTCATTTTCAGGGCGTTTAGCCAACTGTGTGGCAGCAAAAGCAGCTGCACCCGACGAGATGCCTACCAGCAATCCTTCTTCACGTGCCAGCTCGCGACCTGTGCGTATGGCATCATCGTTGTCAATGTCAAGCACCTCGTCAATAACGTCTGCATCATAGGTCTTAGGCACAAAGCCAGCACCTATGCCCTGAATTTTATGGGGGCCACTCTTACCACCATTCAGCACGGGCGACGAGGCGGGCTCTACAGCCACCACCTTAACGTTGGGGTTATACGCTTTCAGGCGTTTGCCTATGCCCGATATAGTGCCACCAGTGCCTACACCAGCCACCACAATATCTACCTTACCGTCGGTCTGTTCCCATATCTCCTTACCTGTGGTTTCGTAGTGACGACGCGGGTTGGCGGCGTTCTCAAACTGCTGTAAGATGACGGCGCCAGGGATGCTGTCGCGCAACTCTTCGGCAGCCTTAATAGCGCCTGACATACCATCTTTACCACTCGTCAGCTTCACCGTAGCGCCATAGGCCTTCACCAGGTTACGGCGCTCAATGCTCATGGTCTCGGGCATGGTGAGGATGAGCTTATAGCCCTTCACGGCCGACACCAGTGCCAGGCCCACGCCCGTGTTACCGCTGGTAGGCTCGATGATGGTGGCGCCAGGCTTCAACAAACCTTTCTGCTCGGCATCTTCAATCATGGCCAGCGCTATGCGGTCTTTCACGCTTCCGCCAGGGTTGAAATATTCAACCTTTGCTATGATAGGAGTTTTTAGTCCTTTCTCGGCCGAAAATTTATCAAGCTCCAGCAGTGGCGTGTTGCCAATGAGGTCGGTCAGCTTCTTTGCTATCTTTGCCATAATATCTTTCCTTTCTGTTTTTACAGGGGCGACGAAAATGTTTATTTAAATTTGGTCGAAGGCTTGCTGCAAATCATCGATAATGTCGTCGATGTGTTCAACGCCAATGCTCAAGCGGATGGTAGAGGGCGTGATGTGTTGCTGCGCAAGCTCTTCGGGCGACATCTGCGAGTGAGTGGTAGTGGCGGGATGTATCACAAGGCTCTTTACGTCGGCCACATTGGCCAACAGCGAGAATATTTGCAGCGAGTCAATAAACTTCCATGCTGCGGCTTCGCCTCCCTTTATCTCAAAGGTAAAGATGCTGCCGCCACCGTTAGGATAATATTTCTTATACAGTTCGTGGTCGGGATGCGAGGGCAATGATGGGTGGTTCACCTTCTCTACCTTGGGATGATGCGCCAAAAAGTCGACCACCTTCAGCGCATTAGCCACATGACGTTCTACACGCAGCGAGAGGGTTTCAAGACCTTGCAGCAATATCCATGCGTTGAAGGGCGAGATGGCGGCACCCGTGTCGCGCAAGATGACGGCACGTATGCGGGTAACGAAGGCGGCCTTACCGGCTACATCGGCAAAGATGGCACCGTGATATGAGGGGTCGGGCTTGGCCAGTGTAGGATACTTATCAGCGTTGGCTTTCCAGTCGAAGGTGCCACCATCAACTATTACGCCGCCAAGGCTTGAGCCGTGTCCACCAATAAATTTAGTGGCCGAGTGTACCACCACGTCGGCACCATGTTCGATAGGACGAATGAGGAACGGTGTGCCAAAGGTGTTATCAACAATAAATGGGATGTTGTGTTTATGAGCCACAGCAGCCACAGCCTCAAGGTCGGTAACGTCAGAGTTGGGGTTACCAAAGGTCTCGGCATACACCACCTTAGTGTTGGGCTGTATAGCGGCCTCAAGGGCAGCCAGGTCGTTTACGTTTACAATAGTGTTTGTTACGCCCTGTGTTTCAAGTGTGTGGGTAATGAGGTTGAACGAACCACCATACAGGTTATCGGCAGCAACAATGTGGTCGCCAGCCTGAACAATGTTTTGCAGAGCATAGGTTACAGCGGCAGCGCCTGATGCTACAGCCAAGGCAGCCACGCCACCTTCAAGAGCTGCTACACGCTCTTCAAACACACCTTGAGTAGAGTTTGTCAAACGGCCATAAATGTTACCGGGGTCGCGAAGGGCGAAACGGTCGGCAGCGTGTTGCGAATTGCGAAACACATACGAGGTGGTTTGGTAGATAGGCACCGCGCGAGCGTCGGTAGCGGGGTCGGGCTGTTCTTGTCCTACGTGCAGTTGCAGTGTCTCGAAATGAAGTTTCTTGTTGCTCATGATTGTATGTCCTTTCTTTAGTTTTATGCCACCAGCGCTATACACCGCTTGTCATCGCCAGTGCCACGCCGCAGCCGTTTATAAATAATGTTGCGTTCTTTTATTATTGACATTGCAAAGATACGCACTTTCTTGCATACCCACAATAGCACAAACACGGCATTTCACATACCACAAATATGGTAGAAACATATATTCCCCCACCATTTGTGCTGGGTAGTATATATAATAAGGTGTAGAAGGTGGCGTAGAGAAGTAGGTTTTACATAAAAAAGAGAAATATCTAAGAAATATTTTGTAGCTTTGCAGGTGCATATGCTATGCATTAGTATCAACTAAAGTATTCATCTTTAAATATAACAACATCTTTATAGAAAATCAAGAATAGAGTTTTTAGACATCCTTGACTCAACTGAATACCGAACTTGCACTTCATTATACGTCAGTTTAGTTAAGACAACGAGGATGTCTACGCTATAAAATATGGCGTGGACAGAATTTTTGTTGTCTGACGTGGGCTGTGCAAGGCCTTGGTACCAACCTAAATTCTTCCACGCCTTTTCTATAAGAAGGCGTTTTCGTTAAACAGTCATGACCACACGAAACCTAAGAATTCATGGTGACAACATTGTTGAGTGTGAAAGAACTCTTAAAATGATTGCCGAAGCATACCACTCTACTTACGAGTGGATAAATAGCCCTGTATACTTTCCAAAATACATTATCCAGACGAAAGATAATCTCTTTGAAATTGAATTACTGTCAGGACATGGCAGATGGAGCGGCATCCATTTAGGCGATATTATCTACAAAGCTGGTGGACGACTGAGAGAATGTGCCGATTCGTATTTAACAGAGATAAAAGATGATCAAGAAGTGGTTCTACTTGCTATTGAGTATTGCTCGGCCCTTCCTGCTGGCAATAATGCTTGGCAAAGAAACGGCCGAGCACTTGCCAGTGTGTTTGCAAACGTACCGTACCTGTACTATGCTGAAATAGGAGGCATTGAATTAGACCATAATAGAAAGCCCAAAGCACCACGATACCCAAATCCAGCAGTACCTTTTTCATACGTATCATTATCAAATGATACAAACAGTGTATGCCTACCTGTGTATTGTGCTCATCCTTCGATGACTTCGCAGAACTTGCTGACATACAAGTCTGCATTGGGTTATAACGATGGACTGGTTTTTATTCGCCAAATACTTAACGGCGAGGGCACGACCTCAATCGTTAATAACCTTAAAGACAAGGCTGTGAAAATGGTTGAAATATTATCTAATAACAGGAAAAAGAACGATACGCTTAAAGGGAAAGAATGGAAAAAGTTTCTTTCTTCTAAGAACAGAACATCTTGGCTTATCAGAAACTACAAAGAAGAATGGCAAAAGAAATCGTCTGACAAAGTTCTCGTTTCAGACACTTTCGAACGTTTAAAATCAAAAATCAAACAATTATCAGTAGTTCCTATTGCTGCAAAAGAATTACCTTTTTGTATCGTACCCAAGCAAAATCTGCCCACATTAAAAGCATGGATGAAAGAAACATACGATGGTTTGAACGCATCTTTCAGTTTAAACAAAGATTTAGCCATCGTATGGATAACAGGATTTAAGCCGAAAGGCGATGACTCTCGACCTGACCGAGGCCTATCTCCTTTATGCCGAATGATATTGGGCAATAATGCCAACATAATGGCCATTGTATCTGGGCCTGGAACAAAATATACTTGGGACAAATTACTCCATTCGCCTAAAAAACTGTGCGAGAGCAATGGTTTATTTGAAGCAATCTACTCATGCTGCAACTATTTATTAGTAGATAGTGCCAAGTGCGACCTTTACCTGTTCAAAAGGACGGGAGCGAAACTAAGCAAAAACGCGAATAAAATAACCTTTCCCTACATCAAAAAACCAATAGTAAAATTCTTTGAACATGACACCGATTGTGCCATCCACCAGATACTATCCTCACACACTGAGATAGGTATCTTTGAGTGTTTCTGTAACCCTCCAGGAGGCGATTGGTCAGGTATTTCATTCTTCCGAGATGCCAGCGAATACAAGTGGACATCACTTCCACGCGTCTCTGAAAACAGTAAAAGGCCCGACCATATTTTCCAAATTGAAAGAAACGGAACCAGCATCTTCGTACCCATCGAATCAAAAGGTTACGGTAAAGACCTTGAACGAAACATAGGAGACAGGCTAAAAGATTATATCAACGACCTTTTCGATAATAAACCTACTGCATATAAGACTGAAGAACAGCCTGATTGGATTTTCTTTGACAGCAACTTTACAAAAATCAATTATAAGATCATTGCAGTTGGTGCATTTCTTTATAAAGACGAACACGAGTTGGCAGAGCTACTTCTTACAGGAAAGTTAGATGCCATTTTTGCGTTCACTTTCGGCGATGTTACCACTCTGCATTTCTATGCTAATGCAAACGGTGAGATACTTCTTGACTATTTACAGCATATCGCTTCAAAACAAAGTAGTTTTATAATTGAGGTACACTGATTCAAATACATCTTCTTGCACCTTATCAATTACTTTACGAAAGGCCGATTTGCCAGTCTTAACTTTAAAGGTAGATTTATATAGTTCCTCTGGCGGAGCGTACGAGTAATTACGTTCGCCAGAGGAGCCATCAAATGTAAGCATCCAATTAACGCCCTTTGCATTGAGCATATCAAGGGTTTGATAAAACTCATCAAGAGAAAATGGTGTTTGGGTGTACCTACTCTTTGTACCTCCATAAGGCGGATCTAAAAACACAAAGTCACCTTTTTTTACATCTGCCAAGCACGCTCTGTAATCAACATTCAAAAAATCAAATTTTCGTATAAACTGATGCCATTGATTAATAATGGCAGCAAGACGTTCAGGAGCTATTCCAGGACGAGTGAGATGCAGCGAATTATTAAATTCTCCAGCACTATTATATCTTATCATACCATTAAGACATGTTCTTGTCAAGAACAAAAAGGCGAAAGGATTTTTTGTCTTATTAAACATATCTCTCACCTCATAGAACACCTGATAGCCTTCGGTTTGAAGTCGGTTCCAGCGATATTCATATTCTGTTGCCACCAACTCGGGGTTCACCTTTATCTCATTCCATAAAGCTATCAGCTCAGGAATAATATCACCCGCCTTACCTTTATTTGCCTTCGCAAATGGCATCATTGCGCCACCTCCAACAAAGGGTTCATAATAAGTATTGGCTGGAAGAAAAAATTCTCCCAGCTGCGAAGCAACAGTGCGTTTGCTGCCCGACCACTTTATAACAGGTTGTAATGGTTTCATTAAAATAACGAATAATTTTTCTTTTGAAGAGCATCCGCCAATCGTTTTTGGGCAATATCAACATACGCATCTTCTATTTCATAGCCCGTCACGTTCATCCCGAAATTTATTCCCGCTACCATTTCAGTACCAGAACCTGCAAATGGCACAAGAAGATTTCCGCCTTTAACGCCACACAAAGCAAGAATTCGTTCAGAAACTTTTATTGGTTTCTGTGTGGGATGGGAACCAAATTTCATCTCTTCTTTCGATTTATTGTTGGGTATATCCCACACCGTTCTCATTTGCTTTCCAGCTTCCTTTAGCAAATCAGATGGAGAGCAGAAGGCTTTTGATGCCTCATAATTAAAGAAATATTTTCTCTTCTTTTCACCACCTTTATGCACCCATAATATCGTTTCATGGCTGGCAGTCAAGCGTCTGCCTGATAAATTGGGAAAAGAATTACGTTTATACCATGCTATTTCATTAATAATTTCAAGCCCCAACAGCTGACAACATACATTTACGAACCCAGAGTTATGATAGGTAGCATGTATCCATATAGAGCCTTCTATCTTTATTACCCGTTTAAGTTCCTTCAACCAAGTAAAGGTATTAAGAAACGATTCGTTTTGAGACAAAAGGTCCCAAGCTTCATTTTCGAGGTTCCATTCACCCCCAAAACCTGCAACCTTTTCTTTCTTCCCATAATCCCAATTGTGTTTCGATGATGCGCCATAGGGAGGATCTACTATACACAAATCAAAACTATCTGATTCAAGAGTTTTAAGCCCCTCAAACACATCTTGATGAAACAAATTATAGTGTACCGCCATCTGACTTTATCTTTTTGTTTTACTTACAATAAGCTCAGTAACATCTACTCCCAACAAATCGGCTATATCATTAAGTGTTTTAAGATCTGGCTGTATCGAATTCTGACACCATTTGCTCACCGTGCAAGGTGTCTTACCAAGTTCATTAGCAAGCCATTTGCCAGTTTTATTATTTTCAACCAAAACCAGTTTTATGCGATTAAGATTTGCCATGTAAGTATAATTTATAATAATCTTATGCAAAGCTATTAAAATTTTACGATACATGCTATCTCTAATAATAAAAAAAACACATAGCCTATAAAATAAAAGCTAACAGTAAACGAAAACACGCGAAACTTGAAATGTATCTTTATTCACCATTTTGCATATTTATGCAAAACCGCTATTGTTTTGCATAAATATGCATTTATAAGATTTTACATTATTTTACATAACAAAGTTTAATAATCTTACAATCTGTAAGCAAAGATAGGCTGTATGCTTACAGTTTTCAAAGTTAATACCTCTCGTATGAGAAACCCTTGGTTTCAGGCTGCGAAACCAAGGGTTTTACGTTGTGAAAGCATGGGTTTCACAACGTAAAACCCATGCTTTCAGACTGTAATTTGATGCCTTTTACAACACACTCTCAATATTGCATATATATGCAAAAATGGAGAGTGGAAAGTTGATGGCTGTTGTGACCAAACTTGAAGCCCATCACCCCTCCACCGCCAACATCGTTACATCAGTAAACTTATCCATATAGTCGATGACGCGGAGCTTGTCGGTTTTGCCACGTTTCATGCGCAGTTGCATGTTTACCTCTAAGTATTCGCCCTTCGATGTACGGCGCTCCTTCATTTCATACGACAGCACTTCCATGCCATCATGTCGCACACAATCAATGAGATGCCGAACGCTTTCTATCGACGGTGCCGAGAACGACAGTTCAACACTGGTGGTACCAAACTGTGGTATGAGGGCGTTTATCACCTCTAAGCCCAGCAACACCATAACCGTGGCAATGGCAGCCGCCACATACATGCCCGTGCCGCAAGCCAACCCAATGGCCGCCGTTACCCAAAGTCCGGCCGCCGTGGTGAGGCCTCGCACCACATTTTTCTGAAAGATAATGGTACCAGCACCCAAGAAGCCGATGCCCGACACCACCTGTGCTGCCACACGCGACGAGTCTTTCAGGTCAATGCCAAAGCCAAACTGCGACACTACGCAGAACAGCGCACTGCCCAAGGCCACAAGAAAATGTGTGCGAAAGCCCGCCTCCTTAGCTCTATATTCGCGTTCAATACCTATTGCGCCACCAAGAGCAAAGGCACACGCAAGGCGTATTGTTAAATCAAGATATGAAGTTTCCATAGCCTCAAATCCGCAACCTATAGGGTTTAGTGGGATTTT
>UMGV01064579.1_pt1 | contig 57039 bp, 49 predicted proteins | sample 1965361 | NCBI WGS metagenome assembly UMGV01 (sample SAMEA4836081, study PRJEB28245) | human gut metagenome | biome: gut microbiome; material: fecal sample | place: Denmark | collected 2008
TATCACTAATTTCACTTATTGTAAGTGGTAAATTATCAACTTTATCAAGTACATAACCATCCTTAACTTTATCAGTATAAGAATTAACAACATCTCCATAAAGTCCACTATTAGTTTCTGTTGCAGAATTATCTAGTATTTCATTATAATAATATTTAACTGTATAATTAAATGTATCTTTTACATAATACACTTTAACAACTAAATGATTATCTTTAACTAAAACCTTATTATTTTCAACATTGCTAAGTTTATATCCAGTTTTCTTCTTATCAATAAAAGTAGTTTCTGTTCCATATTCTACATTATTAACACTATATGAGGCATCTAAATCTTTAACTCCATCATAATAGTATTCTACTTTATAACTAAGGTCCTTAATTTTTTCAAAATAAACCTTAACAACTAAACTATTATCAGTAACTTTAATACCAACTTTTTCTTCGCTTACTTTATAATAACCAGTATAGTCTACTTCCTTATATTTAGTAGCAGTCCCATACTCTACATTATTTTCTGTATAAGATAAATCTTTATTTTCTACACCATCAAAATAATATTTTACCTCATAACTTAAATCCTTTATTTTTTCATAATACACTTTAACAACTACATCATTATTAATAACCTCAGTTTCATTATTAACAACTTCTTTAAATCTGTAACCTTCTTTAATTTTGTCTTCATAAGTAGTTTTTGTACCATATTCTACATTATTAACAGAATAGCTATTATTAATATCAATTACATTATCGTAATAATACTCTACATTATAAGATAAATTTCTAATTTTTTCATATTTAACCTGAACAACCGTTGAATTATCTTTAATTTCTGTATCATTATTAACAACTTCTTTTAAAACATAACCATCCTTAGGTTTATCAATATAAGTAGTTTTTGTACCAACAACTAGATCATTAACAGTATAACCACTGTCACTATCAAGCTGACCATCGTAATAATATTCTACATTATAACTATACTTATTTTGTTCCCAGTAAACACTAGGATTTTCCATAGTAGATACCTCTTTATCTCCATCATTTTCATAATTAAGTATAAATCCATCATTACTATCTACTATACCATTTGCTGTATCGCCTTTAATATCAACTAAGAAATTAAATGACGTACCTTCTTCAGTAATATCACCAACATTATAAGTAATTTTACCATCATTATAATTAACTCCGTTATCTCCAGAAACAAAGTCAAAATCATTAGTATTAAGCGTATCAGTTAAAACAGCATTACTACCAGCATCACTTTCTGAAATACTGCTTGCAAGTTCCTCCATTTTTTTAGAAACTGTTGCATCATCAGCATCAGAATAACGTTCAGTAGAACCTGCAATATTTTCAAGTATTTTCTTAGCTTTACTATCTGTATTATAACCTATAGAATAAATAGTAATTCCATCATTTCTTGCATAATAAGCTTCATTTTTAGCAGATCTTTCATTATCAGGTTCACCATCACTAATAATTACCATAACCTTTTTAGCATTAGCATCATTAATACTACTCAATTTACTTCTAGCAGTACTAATAGCATAAGCAAGAGAAGTACTACCACAAGGATGACCAAACTGACTATTACTAAATGCTACATTCTGCCAATCACTTGCCTTACTAATATCAGAAGCAAATGTAACTAAGCTAAAATGAGCAAGAGGATTATTAGTATCACTATTTAACTTATTAGCAAGTGTGCTTGAAAAATTAACTCCTCCATTAACTGCACTTTCCCATTTATTAGAAAGAAGTTTACCATCACCAGAATACGAATTACTACAATAAATAGTAGTACCATCGGCAGCAGTATATGGAGTATAAGGTCTTCCAGCCTTATAAGTACTTTCATAAGAATATGAATCTCTTTTACTATCACAAATCATACTTCCAGATCTATCAAACACAAGTACTGTATAAATATCATGACTATTAGTATTAACATTATTTTTACCCTTAATTTCAAAGTTAATATTATATCTACCAAGAGTATCTGTCTTAGATATAGTTTTAATGACTTGAACATCACCAGGGTTTGTTAGACTACCAGCACTTACGCTAGATTTTACTATGTCTCCTTTCTGATAAGGATTTACATCATTATTATCAAGTGTACTTGCAAACGCCGATGTAACTGGAGAAATAACATCAACAACTGCGAAACAAGCAAGTAGGAAAATTTTCATTAATTTTCCGAAATAATCAAAAGTTTTTTCCATCATATCACCTTTCTTCCACCAATAATTAAGAAATTACCATCATATTTAATCGAACAAGTTTGAAGAATCAAGACCTTATCACTTGTACAAGCCTCCACCCCTGTATTATATAACGATATCTCTCTTAACCAATGTAAATGTTCATCAAGTTTTTGTTCACTTTCAAATTCAATTTGAATATGTCTGCTAGTCTTTTTAGGAACCATTGCTACCGTAAAAATTTCATATTTATGCCTTACACCACTCGTAGTAATATAAATATACCTATTCTTTTCATAAAAGTCCTTTTGATAAAATTTTTCCAGTTCTTCAAAAGGAGTATATGACGCATAAGCATTGTGTCCATATATTACACTTATAGTATCATTTTCTAAGTTGTTACGATAGTCTAACATAATTGACCCTAATTCATTATATTCACCATTCTCCAAATGGTTAAGATAAAATGAATTATCCGAGCCCTGCATTATAAACGAATTAATATTAGTTCCAGATACTTCAACAATACCCCGAAGATCTGACAATGTAACAAGTTTCTTAACCTTAGTAAAGATTTCACTACTTGCCTTTTCTACTGTTCCGTTTGTCGTTGCTTCTTCTGTACTATTATCTGTAACTAATTTTTTAATTACATCATAATTCTGATATATCCTTTCCTTTTCACGTTTGTTTTGATTAGATTTAAGTAAATCGTAGCCATTATGTCCTAAAAATAGCAAAAAAGAAACTAACAATACACCTATTATTACCTTCTTTATTCTCTTTTTCACATAAATCGCCCCCAAACGTTATTGTCCCTCAAAAGACTATCGATTTTTACTATAACACAGTTTTTTCAAAATTGCAATAAAAAGTTCACAATTTTTTCACAATTTTACTTCCCTTATATTATGTACTAATATATGGAAAAAAATACCACTCTATTACCAAAAACTAACAGTTTTTAAAAAACTGCAATATAAAACCTGCAATTTCTCGATGTGTCAAAAAAAAACCTTTTGAGTATACTATATTAGATAATTAAAAGGAGGTAATGACTATGTATTACTACGGAGGATATAATAGTGGCTACGGAACATCTAGCGGATGTGGATGTGGAAATACCACCAGCTATGGTTACAGTGGTTACACTTACCCAGGATATGGCTACGGAGTAAATTACGGAAGCAATTTCGGAACTGGCTATAGTGCAGCAATAATTTTAGTACTATTCATTTTACTAGTTATAATTATTGGTACGAGAACAACGCTATAACCACTTTTGGAGGACCTAGTCTTCCAATTTTTTATATTTAGTGGTAAAATTATGCTTTTTGTGGTAAAATTATAAAGAAGGAGGAAACAATATGATAAAAACAACAGATATATTAGATGAAAAAAATCCCATAATAAGAGCTCACAACGAAGAAGTTACCTTTCCAATGAGTGATGAAGATAAAAAACTAATAGAAGATATGCTTGATCACTTATATAAAAGCCAAATAGAAAAATATGCCAAAAAATACAACCTAAGACCAGGTATGGGACTAGCAGCTCCTCAGGTTGGGGTTAATAAAAAATTTTTTGTAATTTGTCACGAAGAATACGAAAACGAATTTAAAAACTACGTACTCATAAATCCAAAAGTAGTATCTCACTCCGAAGAACTAATATATACAGGTGGTGGAGAAGGATGCCTATCTATAAATAGAGACGTTGAAGGAATTGTACCAAGATACGCTCGCATCACCGTAAAAGGAAAAGATGTTAACGGAAATGATATAAAAATAAGAGCCCGCGAAGAACTAGCAATAGCTTTCCAACACGAACTCGATCACTTAGAAGGAATTCTATTTGTAGATAAAATAGATCCAAAAGACCCCTTCAAAAATATTGAAAATATGAGAGAAATATAAAGATTACTAAAACTTACCAAAATATTGTCGAACGTCCCAGTAATCAAAAAACAACTCTCTTTTTTTTACAATTATTCCACACTTACCACTGTTATCACCCATACCATAATCAAAAAAACAAAATAACAATCAAAATTCAATACCATACTATACAACAAAAAAACAATCCGCAACTATTCAACCTCATACTATACAAAAAAACTTCCAAAAGAAAAACAGCCTCAGCTGTTTAACTCCATAAATCCCTAGGATATTCTCCCTTATCAGTAAGAGCCTTAATAGCACGCACAAGCTCATCCTTGTCTTCCTTATAAGTAATTCCGTGCCATACTGCATTAGTACTCTCTACCTCCACAGTTGCCCTTCCACTTTCAGACATATCAAACAAGCTAACAGGAAGTAAAAACTCACACTTATCAAGAGAATCCTTATGATTATTAAAGAAAGTAACCATTTCCTCTTCCAAAAAGTCAAATACTTTCGGTGTTAAACCAAAGAAATTCATAGATACAGAAGTATCTCCCGTAACCTCGAAAGCCTCACCATCTTCAAGTGGAGTAGCAATAATTTTACCATTAACCCTTTCAACCGAAGACTCCACTATCTTTGTAAGATAATTATTCTCATCCTTATAACAAATGCCCCTCTTAACAGCACCATTTTCTGTCATAGTATTTCCAACCAAGTAACTAATTAAAACAAATTCATTGTCCTTTCTCTTTTCCTCGAAAAAAGAAACAATCTTCTTAAAAGGATCAAATCCATAAAAATCATCAGCATTAATAACAGCAAAAGGACCCTTTACTGCATCTTTACAAGCCAAAATAGCGTGAGATGTTCCCCAAGGCTTAACTCTACCTTCTGGAATAACAACTCCCTCTGGAATAGTATCCATCTTTTGGAAAACATATTCCACATCTATCTTATCCTCAATTCTCTTACCAATAGTATCCTTGAAAATCTCAAAATTTTCCTCTTTAATAATAAATACAACTTTCTTAAAACCAGCCCTAATCGCATCATATATACTATAATCAATTATAAAATTACCATAATCATTAACTGGCTCAATTTGCTTAAGTCCCCCAAATCTACTGCCCATACCCGCAGCCATAATCACAAGTGTCATATCATTCATTTCATTTCCTCCCTTTTCTACCTTAATTATAAACCAAATTTGCATTCATTGCAAGTATTTTTGTAAAGTGCCCTACGGGAGTGTGTAAATAAATAAGAAAAAAGAAGAATTACTCCTTCTCATTATCAATATTATTACTAGAACCATTTTCTCTAAGAACATCTTTCCGAGATAAATTAAGTTTACCCTTCTTATCATATCCAGTAGCCTTAGCAACCACTTCATCACCAACTTTTAAAATCGAATTAATATTATCGACCCTCTTAAGATCAAGTTGTGAAATATGAATTAACCCTTCACATCCAGGCCAAAGCTCAACAAATACACCAAAATCCTGAATAGAAGTTACCTTACAAGTATAAACCTTACCAATTTCAACTTCTCTAGCAATATTCTTAATCCTCTCCATAGTCTTATCTATAATATTCTGATCAGTATGATAAATAATTACCCTACCATCATCTTCCAAATCAACCTTAACTGCATCAATATCCTGAACAGTTTTAACATTAGAACATTCCAAAATAATTTTAGTTATCATTTCACCGCCTCGACCAATAACATCCTTAATCTTTTCCGGATTAATCATAAATGTTACGGTCTTTGGAGCATATTTAGATACTTCCTTACGAGGTTCACTAATAGTACTCTCTATTACATCAAGAATTTCTAGTCTTGCCTTCTTCGCCTGTGCAAGAGCCTCTTTTAAAATATCCCTATTAATACCATCAATCTTAATATCCATTTGTAACGCCGTAATACCATCTCTTGTACCAGCTACCTTAAAATCCATATCCCCTAGATGATCTTCCATACCCTGAATATCAGTCAATATAGTATAATCATCATTATGAGTAATAAGACCCATAGCAATACCCGCAACAGGTTTACTAATAGGAACACCAGCTGTCATCAAAGCCATAGTACCAGCACAAATAGTGGCCTGACTAGAAGAACCATTACTTTCCAATATTTCACTAACAACCCTTATCGTATAAGGAAATTCCTCTTCACTCGGAATAACATAAGATAGTGCCCTTTCACCCAAAGCACCGTGACCTATCTCACGCCTACCAGGAGCACCATATCTACCCGTCTCACCAACAGAAAAGGCTGGAAAATTATAATGAAGCATAAACCTCTTCGAATCCTCTATACCAAGTCCATCCAAAATCTGATGTTCACCTAGTGCCCCTAAGGTAACCGTAGCAAGAGCTTGCGTTTGACCCCTTGTAAATAAAGCACTACCGTGGCACCTTGGAAGAAGATCAATATCCGTAGAAAGCGGTCTAATTTCATCCATTCTTCTACCATCAGCTCTAGTTTTTTCCTTTACAACAATATTTCTAAATAATTCATACTCAATATCACTAAAAATAAGATTAATCTTAGTAAGAAGTTCTTTAAGCTCTACTTCCTTCATAACTTCTTCATTTTGAGTTTTATACTTCTCTAATACCTCGTTTTTTAGAGAATCTATTGTATCATATTTCTCTAACTTATCCTTAATTCTAAGAGCATTATCAAGCCTATTTCTAACCAAATTATCAACTTCACTTCTAAGTTCATCAGTTATTTCAAGCTTATCATATTCCATTTTTGGAAGACCAATCTCTCTAATAATATCATTCTGAAAACTAATCAGTTTCTTTATAGCATTATGACCATAAAGCATAGCATCAAGCATATCTTCTTCACTAACTTCATTACTTCCCGACTCTACCATATTAATAGCATCCATAGTACCAGCAACAGTTAAATCAATATCAGACTGCTCTGTTTCTTCCATAGTTGGATTAATAATAAATTCTCCATTAATTCTACCAACCTTAACAGCAGCAACAGGGCCATTAAAAGGAATTTTACTAATAGAAGTAGCTAGTGAAGAGCCAAACAAGGCCGCTAGTTCCGGTAAATTATCCTGTTCAACTGAAAGAACTGTATTAACAATTTGTACCTCATTTTTAAAATCAGTTGGAAATAAAGGTCTAAGTGGTCTATCAATCATTCTTGCGGCAAGAGTTGCTGCATCAGTTGGTTTACCTTCTCTTTTAATAAATCCACCAGGTATCTTACCAACAGAATAAAGTTTCTCTTGATAAAGAACCATAAGTGGGAAAAAATCTGAAAGCAAATTAGCACTTTTGCTAACAACAGCCGTAGATAAAACAACCGTATCACCATATCTAACCATAACGGCACCATCAGCCTGTTTCGCAACTTGACCGTGTTCAACAACTAATTTTCTTCCATAAAAATCTAATTCAAATACTTTTTTATCCATATTTTACTCCCATCTATAAATTTAAAAGCACCCAAAAAGAGTGCCTACTGTTAATCATTATTTTCTAAGTCCAAGACTGCTAACAACTTCACGATATCTCTTAACATCATTTTTTAGTAAGTAATTAAGTAAACTTCTTCTCTTACCAACTTTCATCAAAAGACCTCTTTTAGAGTGTTTATCTTGTTTGTGAACTTTTAAATGCTCTGTTAAAGCCTTAATCTCTTCCGTTAAAATTGCTATTTGAACTTCAGGAGAACCTGTATCCTTAGGATCCCTTTGAAATTTCTTAACAATATCAGACTTTTGTTCTCTACTAAGTGCCATAATATACCTCCTTTAATTTTTATACACTTGTACCTAGTAATTCGCAAGGAGTGCGAATAACCAAGATGCAAGGAACATATTAATCATACACTAAATTATAAAAATATGCAAGCACTTTTTCCTAATTTTTCATTTTTTTCTAAATTTACCAAACAAGCCCTTACCATTTTGCCTTTTAAATTCCTTGTTAATCTTCTTTTTATAATTATCAAGATAATTAACTAAATTACCCTTAAAAGGAAAGATAAAACTACTCTTTTCTTTAAGACTATTCTTACCATCTCTAATATCCCTTTTAAGTTCTTCGTATCTAATAATCATTTTATTTCTATGAGCATATTTTCTAACAAAAACCATTATCTTAGAAGAGTAAACAAAGTCAATTATAATAATCGCAAAAAACATACCAAGCACAAACGAAAACTCCAAATGATTAGAATACCAATTAAGATAATAAAGAATTTTATCCGCTACAAAGAAATAATAAACAGCACCAATAAGTGTCCATATTATAGAAAATAGTGGACAAATTATACCCTTATAATTAAGAAAATTATTACTATAATCCCAAAGTTTTATGCCTGCTCCCTTAATAAATATAAGACCCCCAATAAGTTCAATAACTGTCATTGCTACTCCCATTAAAAGTATAGCAACTACTGGACTAAAACCTTTATCATAAATAAACATATAAATAAAAGTCATTGTACATAAACCAAACCCATAGATAGGAAGATAAGGTCCCATTAAGAACCCAGGGTTTATCCATTTTCCCCCATTAAGCCTCCGAAAAAAAAGTTCCAAAATATAGCCAAGCGTACTACCCAAGAAAAATATAAAAATAAACTTCAAAAACAATGACATATTACCACCTCACAAATTAAGATTTTCTAATTTTAAACATAACTAAATAAATATCCTCTTCAAAGACACCATACAAAATAATCGCTTCGTCGCTTTCTCTGTCAAACTTATTCACCACATTTTCATTATATTTAATATCGACAAGAGCACTATAAAGATTACTACGACTATCAAATACGCCACTTTTTACCGCAAAACTATCAATACCATACTCCTCAAATTGACCAACATTATAGTACACATAATCATCATTATCATACTCCGTTTTATCATTTGAGCGTATCCTATCGGAAAGCGTTGTACCAAACAGAATCTTGTAAAACTTATCAAAAGTATCATAATCAAGATAAGTATTATTACCACTGGTGATAAAATCAATATCACTAACATTCTTATCTTTAAGATAGTTAAATACAAACCTCTGCTTACTTTCCGTATCAAGAAGATTATTATCATAATTAATAAAAAGTTTATCATTATCATCTTTATTAATAAACATTCCTCTAAAAGAAGCACTAATATCATTTAAATAATTATTAAGTTCTTCCTTTTGAAAATTCGAAAGTTCTGTACTAACAACATTCGGTTCAGAAACCCTGTAATGCTTATAATAATAAACATATAAAGAATATACAATAGTAACCAAAATAAGAAAAATCAAAATAATAATAGCCCCTTTTTTACTCTTAATCATATACATATTCCTCGCTTTTCATAATAAATATATCACAAAATAAAGTCATTGTAAAGAAAAAAGGGAGAAAAAATCCTCCCATCTATATTAAACGCAAGTCTGCGGACTTACGGCACCAAAGAAAGCAACAAATAAAAATACTTAGTAATATTATACCCCTAACAAATAAGAAAATACACAAATAATCTAATATATAATATTCATAAAATTTAAATAAATACCAAAATTTTTATTTAATACCCTTTTAAGATTTTTCAACCTCACAAACATACTCCATAAATTCATTTAAAATTCTAAAATCATTTTTATCTTCATAACGACTATATAAATTTTTGATTACCATTAAAGCACTATCATTACCATTATCATCAATAATTAAGGAAATTTTTTCCGGTTCTACACCCTTACCAGAAATAGTATGCATATTCCAGTCTTCCATCTCCATATTAGTTTTCTTCACTTTTCCTTTATACATTTCCTTAGCAAATAAATATTTCCACGGAGTAATCTTTAATCTCATAAATTTTTCTTTATCCAAAAGAGAGCTCTTTTTCACCTCATCTACATCATCATTTAAATAATCATAACCTCTATTAAATCAACAGTATAATACTTCCTATCCGCAAAAAAATCATATATATTATTAAAAGTAATATTAAGTTTCTCATAATCACTCAAATAAGCACCTGATAAAAATTCATTAACCCAGTCCCTATTTTGAGAATTATTATGATCCTTATTCATTCGCCAAATTATCCAAACATCAATCAAATCAAGGACTCCCTTAACTCCTTTACTGAAAAAAACCTTAGGTGTTTCCTCAGCATTTCGGGAATATGGCCCTATATCTGCCGGAAATCCGTACCTAGAAATATACTCATTTTCCCTTGCATCAAAATGAAATAATGCCTTATTCAAATCAATTTCATTAATATTTACCGATTTCATAAACTCCTCCAATTTTAAAATACGCTATTGCGAAACCAAAACAAATAACCCATACTTATATAAATATTATATCACACAAATTCATATTCTCTGGCAATAATCCTATCATCAGAGCAATATTTAATTACATATTCATTATCCTGTTATAGATAGTAATTTCAACTGTATCATTTTCTTCAATAGTTTTTATATTCTTATCAATATAATTCATATTTACTCCTTTCTACGGATTACAAGTCTCAATTTTTAACCTAGCATTTTTATTCTTAAGCATAGTATTACCATCCTCTTCTGTTCTATATACTTTTGAGTTTTATAGTTTATTTAATACTTCTTTATTTGGATGACCATATCTATTGTTCTTAACTACACTAACCATAGAATATTTAGGATTTGTTTTATTAATAAATTCTTTACTACTACTTGTTTTACTTCCATGATACCCAACTTTTAATACATCTATATCTTTTAAATTATATTTATCTAAAATATCCTTTTCATTATCTATTCCTGCATCTCCCATAAAAAGAAATTCATAACCGCTATATTCAAAATAAGTAATATTTGAATTATCATTTCCAGTATTAAATAATTTTGTATTTAAAAAGTATAAAATATTATTCCTAAAAGAAATACTACTAAGGCAAAAAGAATAATTGACACCATTTTTATCTAGAACACGTTTAAGATTTATTTCAAGCTAGTTTTGCGTACCACAATTAAAAATAACTTTCTCAACTTTATAATTATTTACTAAATTAATTGCCTCTCCCATATGATCAAAGTCACCATGTGGTGATTGTCAAAAAGTAAGTCGAATTTAAGCAAAGAAAAAATGATCAAAATTTGATCATTTTAAAACCTATTTTATTTTATTAAATTTTTGTGGTAATTTAAATTCAATTTCATCTTCAAGTCTTATATTACCATCTTTGTCATTAATAAGTCTTTTGCAGTATATAGTGAAAATATTAGCATTATAATTCTTCTGTAATAATAATTGTGATTCTTTATTTATTTGATTTATATCATCATTTGATTTACTTTTTCCTATTGTAATATGTGGAGTATAGTTACCTTTTAGTTTAGCATTTTCACCCAATCTATTGTATAATTCACTACTCATTTGTCCTAATATGTTGGATTCATCTATTACGTTTAAGAATAAGAAATTGTTTCTTTCTTCATAGCTAACAGATAAACCACTTAATTGAATATCAAAACCATCATATTTGCTCAAAGTATCAGTGATTATTGTTTCTAATTCAACTGTTTGCAAATCACTTTCAAACGGGAACACAAGACATATGTGAGGATTTACAAAACTACTATCTGGATTATATTTTTTAAAAATATCAAATATTACTTCTGAATCTTCAATTTCTGGTTCAATAAATATTACTCTCTTCACCTTATCAACTCCATCTCTATTATATCACACAAATTCATATTCTCTAGCAATTATTCTGTCATCAGAACAATATTTAATCACATACTCATTATCTTGCTTACAAAGAATAATTCCTACTGTATCATTTGATAATGCAGTTTTAATTTATTCTTTTGTTACATTCAAATTTCAAATCATAATAATCAAACATTCTATATATTAAATTGTTTCCATATTCTTTTATAGTTGAAAAATCAGACATAAGTTTTTTAAAATCTTCTAAATTTAATATTTCATTTAAATATCTAACAGATAAATAGCTTAAATCATATCCATTATATTCATCATTACAAAATGAATTACCATGTTTCAAATTATTTAAATTTGGAATTATTTTAGTATTCTCTTTTACCTTTAAGTAAAATCTTTTAAATTTTTCTTCATCAGCATATTTATCTTTTTCCCCAGAAATAAATTGAGCCATACCTTCATCATACCAAACTATTCTATTTGAATAATCATTTTTTAATATATACTTCATATATAAAATATGAAACAACTCGTGACTCGCAGTATATAGTCTTTTTAATTGTGTATCTGGTTCAATGTATGCATTAACCATGCCATCATCATAAGTACCTTTTGCATATTTAGGTAATGACACTCTTTCTCCTCTAATCTTATATATAAATTCTCTAAACTCTTCTAAATCGTCAAAATAATTCACAATAATCTGTTCATCAAATTCAATATTAAATAATTTCTTATATTCAACAATCTTATTTTGTAATAGTTTAACTGTTGCATTAGATAATTCTTCCAAACTATCGGAATAATTAATTCTACACAAATTTGTTTCAAGTATTTTTGCCATAATGATCACTTCCTATATACCTATTATATCACACCAATTCATATTCTCTAGCAATTATTCTATCATCTGAACAATATTTTATGACATACCTATTATCTTGTTTACAAATAATAATACCTACTGTGCTATTTTTCTTCAATAGTTTTAACATTTTTATCAATGTAATTCATATAAGTCATAATTTGACCCGTGTGTTCTTTCTTTAACTCAGTAACTTTTAATTCTACGACTACATAACACCTATATTTAATATTATAAAGTAATAAATCAATATAGTTATATCTATTACCTAATTTAATTGGATATTCACTTTTTATAAAAGTAAACCCTATTCCTAATTCTTCTAAAAAGTTTTCAATATCTTCCAAAATTAATTTTTGTAATACCTTCTCTGAAAATATATCATATTTATTATCATTCTTAATCTTAATTGGATTCTTTACAAAGTCAACTACATTTTGTTTGTCTTGATTTAGCAATTTATTTTTTGTGAATTCAGGAAGCCTTTCATATTCGTTAGATTTTATTCTTTCTCTTAACTGTCTTATTGATAAATTATTTAATTCAGCTATTTTAACATAGTATTGAAATTTATTATCATCAAACCAAAGAATTTCACAATAATGACTCCAACTTAATTTGGCAGACACTGTCTGCCACTTTTGAGAAACTTTATAGAATTGTCTCATATTTCTTAAATTTCTTTGACTATACCCTGGGCCTAAATCTTCAGTCAATCTTAATGAATACTCTTTAATAATACTTTCTCCATATTGATTACCTGCATCTAATAATAATTTGCCAACGTTATAGTAAGAATTCAAATCATTTCTGTTGATTGAATAATTTTTAACAGTTCTATTTATTTCGTTATTTATTAATTCATTTTTTATCTCATTGTAGTAATTCATATCTACTCCTTTCTACGGACTATATGTCGCAATTCTTAATTTATTTTTTTTAATCTTAAACATAATACTTCCATCTTGATCTGTTCTATATATTTTTGAACCATCTAAATTATTTAAAACTTCTTTATTAGGGTGACCATACCTGTTATTCTTTCCAACACTAATAATGGAATATTTGGGATTTATCCCATCAATAAAAACTTTGCCACTACTTGTTTTACTTCCATGATGTCCTACTTTTAATACATCTATATTTGATATATTATATTTATCTAATATATTTTTCTCTTTATCTACCCCTGCATCTCCCATAAACATAAATTTATATCCATTAAGTTCTGCATAAATAACATTTGAGTTATCATTCTCGTTATCATATTCTTTTGTTTGTAAAAAATACAATTCATTATTATCTATATTCAGTTCTTTAATACATAAATAATATCTGATTTTCTTTTTATCTAATACTTTAATTAATTCTTTTTCTAAATCATTAAATTCTCCACAATTAAAAATAACTTTCTCTACATTAAAATTATCAACCAAATTAATTGCTTCCCCTATATGATCATAATCCCCATGACTTAAAATAAAATAATCCAACTTTTTTATCCCAAAACTTTTAAGAAAAGGAATAGTACTACTCTTTACAATAGAATATTTAGACCTTTTCTCTCTCCATTTCTCCATCTCATAAGAAAATTTTCCACCCGTATCAATTAAAATATTACCACTATTATTAGGAAGTCTAATCAAAGCACTATCTCCTTGTCCAACATCTAGATAATAAACATACAAATTACTATTAAAATAAATATAACCCTTATGAATTAAAAGCATAACCAAAAATAGAAGTACAAATTCAATTTTCCAAAAAGAAAGAAAAATAACAATATAATAAATAAAGTAGACACCAAAATTAACCTTTGGAAAAATAATATATCCAAAATTAATTGATGAAATGAATAAACTAATACGTTCCATAACAAAAATAGAATAATATAAAACAATATCTAAAAATGGAAATACAAATGTAATAAGTGATAATGGAAATACAATTATACTTACAAAAGGAATATAAAAAAGATTAAAAAGCACACTCATAAAATTCGTACCATAAAAATTATATATACAAATAGGAAATGACACTAAAAAACACACTACACTAACATAAAAGCTCCTTTTCAGTTTACTCTTTATAACTCCTATTTTCCTTCGCATCATAATTAAGGTACCACTAATCAAATAAGAAAACTGAAACCCAATATCAAACAAATAAAATGGATCAATAAACAAGATCGTAATAATAACCATAAATAAAATATTTAAATTACTAATCTTCAAATTAAAAACCTTATTAATACTAAACAAAATGAACATAACACTGGCCCTAAGAAGAGAGGCCGGAAAACCCGCTAAAAAGAGATAAAACAAAAGAAACAAACAAACCATACCATAATTAAAATAGTTGTTATAACTTACCCTTTTCAAAAAGAAAAGCATAATACCTGCAAACAAACTAATATGCATACCACTTACCGCAAACAAATGAGATATGCCATTATTTTGGTAGCTTTCCTTAACTTCATTATCAATAAAACTTTTGTCACCCAAAATAAAAGTCATAATGTACCCCTTAGATTTAGAAATACTATTTATCCTATCCATAACCAAATTCTTAAAATAAAATAAAAGTCCACTATTCTTTTCCATAATACTTATGTTATTTGCATTCATCAAATAAAATATATGTTTGTTATACAAATATTTCTTATAATCAAAACCATTAAATACTCTATTTCTTTCAGGTTCTTCCAATTCACCTGCTACTGAAATTAAATCACCAAGTTTTAAATTATCTTCAAAGTATGTCTTTTCATTCAAAGATTTAAAATAATAATTAACAATAACTATCTCTTTTGCCTTTAAATATATCGTAAGTTTATCTCCGTTAATATTATAAGAATTAACTGTCCCCTGTAAAGATTTTTCAAATCCATTATAATAACTATTAAAATTTATAAAATAATAAACAAACAAACTATATAAAATAAAACAAAAAGCTAAAACGCCAAAGAAATACCTATGTTGTAATATTCTCTTTAATCTTATCATATAGACTTTGTCCTATCCCACTAACATTCATAATATCATCTATTTTTTCGAAATTACCATTCTCCTCTCTATAACTTATAATAGCATTTGCCTTAGACTCACCAATACCCGAAATAGTCATAAGTTCATCTTTCGTAGCTATATTAATATTAACCTTATCACTAGATTTTTTCTCACTATCAGTAGTTTTCTTTTCACTATTTTTTTTGCTATTAGTGCTTTTACTACTCTTTTCACTAGTACAATTACAAGCCTCATTTTTCACACTAGGACAATTATATTGATTAGATAAAGCATCATTATTTTTATCTATAATTGCATTTGCTACTTCCAAATTAGTATAAATAATAATAACCATTTCATCAGTTATTTTCTTAGAAAGGTTTATCAAACTAGTATTTGCATCATCCCTAAGACCTCCAGCTGATTTTACTACATCAATAACCCTCGTATCCTTAGCCATTTCATAAACACCTGGAAAATTAACAGCTCCTTTTATATCTACAAAATAATTAGAGTTATCTTTCTTTTCAATCGCATCTTCCTTATTAGCACTTTTTTCAATTGTACTTTTTTTCTCCAAATTATCACTAATAACCTTACTCTTATTAAGCGATACTTTAAGATAGGCTAGTCCAACTATTACAAAACAAGCCAAAAAAATCACCAAAAATAATTTATATTTCCCAAAAAATCTTTTCATCCAAATCTCCTCCTTCTATTATTTATTTATTCCTCACCTCTTACTTATAAATTTTCTTTATTTTTTTTACATTGTGCTACGCAAATCTAAATATTTATATCAATATCTAAAATTGTAGCTTTTTTTGATTAAAAATAAAGACTATCCTTCATTACTGTCAAAAAACTAACCTCTATTATTATTATTACCAAAAAATTCAAAAATTCCCCCCTTAAAAGCAAAATTTCTTCTGTTTTTGATATTTTTTTACCAAATTTGACACTTTTTATGTAAAGTAAAACAATATTTTATAAAAAGACTATTTTTAATCATTCCATTATTTTATCAAAAAAAGGGCCAAAAATAAGCCCCAAAAACTGTATAAAAACCATTGTAGTTTTCGAAAATCTGTCAAAAAGATAGTACAATTTAATCTACTTAAAAAATAACAAAAAAACTAAGATTTTATCTTTCAAAAAATCCTAGTTTTGTACCATAATAATTATTTTTTACTCTTTTCTAATTTTTCAATAACATCCTTAGCAACTTCAATAGTTTTATCTTTAATATCATTTGCTATACCTTCAAGAACAGGAGTACCCTTTTTCTTTGCTAAATTAAGAAGTTCATCAGCTTTCTTTTTAAGAAGTTCTGACTTATCCTTAGCAATCTTTAATACCTGCTCTTTATCAAGATTTTCTAATTCCTTTTTTATCTCATCAGCTTTTTTAAAGAACTCATCTTTAACTTCATTAGCATCAACATCCTTAATCTTACTAATAAATTCATCAATCTTATTCTTCAAATCTTTCCTAAGATCACTTCCTTTCTTAGGAGCAAATAACATTCCAAGACCAACTCCAACAGCAGCTCCAGCTAAAACCTTACCAACATTTTTTTTACTCATAATAATCATCTTCCTTTCCTTTCTTTCTAGTAAATATTTTCTTTATTATTAAAGTAATACCATTAATAATTTTATCACTTAATAACGCTAACCTATCAGTTGTAGCATCAATCATTCCGAAAAAACCATTTAAAGTATTAACCTTCTTATCAATATTATCCACAACTTTTTCAACTTTATTCATTGTAATAATAAGTTTTATACCTAATATTATTAAGACAACTAGCAAAATAGAACCTAAAAGATAAAGTACAACAGATAAAAACGTAACAGCATCCATTATTGTTCATCTCCTTCTTTATACATAGAATCAATCAAATCAAATAAATCATCCGTAAGTTTAGTATCTTCATTAACAGCATTTTTATTCCTATAAACATCATTAATAGAATCATTATCTTGAACATCCTTAATTACTATTTTTTCAGGCTCGCTATCACTATCAGTATGATTAACTATTCTCACACTCTCATTATAATCAGAAGTGTTTATAACATTATTCGTGTTATTACGACTTTCATATACAACCCCAAAATCACTATAATTATCATAAGCATCTTCAAGAGTCGTATTATCACCAGTAATAGCTGGAACAGGATGCTCATCTTTTTGAATTGCCTCATTACTATCCACTGTCATATCATATAAAAGTTCTTCTTCATTAAGCTTTTCAAGTCTTTTTACTTCTTTAAAAAGTTCACAATCCTCACAAAGATTATTTTTAATATCATCAGTTAAATTTCCAAATGCCTTTCTTCTGACACTTTCAAAATCAATTTTCTTAGAATGCCTCTGCATTTCATAAGAACTCTCACTCTTACTAAGAAGTTCATCTGTTTTATAATTCTTATCTAAAATACCATACACAGGAGATATTACCGGAGAAGGAGCAAATATTTTTTTCTCTTCTTTTTTTGCCTTTATGCTTTCCTTTTTAGGATCTGCATACAATTCAGCAACTTTTTTAGGTTTCTCTTTTTCTTTAATTATCTGTTCCTTTTCCATAGCAAGTACATTTTGATTACTACTCATCTTTTCAAAATCAATATCAAAATTATAATTATGATTAACACTTCTATTTCTAGGAACCATTTCTCTGTAATCATCATCATTATTCTTTGGTTTTATGTTTTCATTAAGTTTAAGAGCCTCTTCTTCTTCTCTCTTCTCATTTTCAATACTTTCCATCATAACCTTAGGAAGTCTAAATTTAACCTCTTCTTCTTTATTTTCCTTGTCATTAATAAATTCTCTTTGGGGAAGAATTACCTCTTCTACCTTTTTTTCCTTCTTAGAAACCTTTGCTGGAGCCTTTTCAATTACTTGCTCTTCTTCCTCTTCAACTTCGACATCTTCAACGTCTATAAATAAATCCTTTAACTTACTCATAAGTCCCATTTTTTAGCACCTCTTTCTATTACTACTCATCTGGTAATTTCTCATATACATCCTCATCTGATACATATTCTTCCAGATACTGAAAGAACTTACTTTCTGTATCCTTTGGTTTATCAATTTCATATAAAACATCTTTTGAACCACTTACATTAATAAGATTACTAATAGCCGCATCATTATACTCAATACTACTAAGAATAATCAAACTAACCGCCAAAGTATCATATAAATCTTCCTTATCAGAATAAAACTCTATTTTAGCATAATTATAAACAACCGTACCATAATATCTTCCATCTTCAAGTTTATTTACACCAATAAATCCATTATTATTAAGACTTTTAAAATAATAATTATACTCTCCCTTTTGGTCAAAATTAAGATTATTTTTATAATTATAACTAATAATATCTACATACATATACAAATAATTATTTTTATACTGAAGCTCGCCATTAAACTCATAATCCATTAAATTAGTTACACCAAGAGGCAAGTAATACTTGTAACTATTAGATACTCTGTTTGTCTTAATCTTACTAGTTACAATACCATTTACTGTTGTATCCATATTGTCAGAAGAAAGTTTACTACATCCTGTAACAAGCAGAACTATCAATATTAATAACAATCCTTTTTTCATACAAGCCTCCTACTCTTTTTCATTATACCAAAAAAAAATATAAATTTAAAGACTTTTTAGTCAAAATTTATATTTTTTAACTCATTTAATACAAATTTACCATTTTTTCTAATTAAAACATCATCAAAATAAATTTCTCCGCCCCCATACTCATCTCTTTGAATAAGAACTAAATCCCAGTGAATAGAAGAAATATTACCATTATTAGCATTTTCATAACATCTTCCGGGAGTAAAATGAATACTACCACAAATCTTTTCATCGTATAAAATATCTCCCATTGGCTTTCTTATAAACGAATTAACACCAAAAGAAAACTCTCCAACATATCTAGCTCCATCATCGGTATTAAAAATTTCATTAAGTTTATCATTATCTCCATCACAAGAAGCCTTTACAATTTTACCATCTTTAAATTCTAACTTAATATTATTAAAAACACTATTTCTATATGGACTAGGTGTATTATAACAAATAATTCCATTTACACTATCCTTAATAGGGGCTGTATAAACCTCACCATCAGGAATATTATACTCACCTGCACAAATAATTGCTGGCATTCCCTTAATTGAAAAACTAATATCCGTTCCATTACCAACGATTCTAACTTTATCAGTTTTTTCCATAAGTTCTTTTAAAGGTTTTAATAAAACATTCATTCTTTCATAATCTGCTGTCATTGCCTTCATAGCAAACTCTCTAAACTCTTCTGTTGTTTGCCCAGCCTTGTAACTATCAAGTTTTGACGGATAATTAAGAAGAACCCACTTTCTTTTATTAATTCTAATATCATCAATATCCTTAGTTCTCTCCCCCAATTTATTAAGCATTTTAGGAACTACATTTTTATTTTCATAATCATTATCATTATAAATAATTTGAATAACGCTATCATAAGTATTAACTTCATATTCCTTATTAGAAGCTAAAAGTTCAATCATATCATCACTTAAATTTTCAAGTAATTTACTATTAATACTATTACTCATATACTTAACCATTGGGATACCCCCACGCTTTATAACTCCATCAATAAGCAACTTAACAAATTCTTCACATACCTCACTATGATATGTAATTAAAACCCTTTCCCTTTTTTCTACCTTAATAGAATAACTAACTATTATATCCGCAAGTTTCTGTAAATATGAACTCAATATAATCACCAAACCTTTCAAATTTAATATAATATACTAGAAAGGAGATAGATATGAACCCTTATGTTTATAATAATAAAGCCTATCCCTATAGCAAACCATATAATCAAGATGATAGATTTGCAGGTGGCTTTTTAGGACCATTCGTCCTTGGTGGAATTACTGGTGGCTTACTTGCTCCGGCATTCTATCCAAGACCATATCAACCATACCCAGCTCCACCTCCAGCATTATACCCATACCAGCCATATCCTCCTGTATACTACTAAAAAACAATTTTTCACATTAAGTTATTAATTTTATGTTTATACACTATCGTGGGCATAAACCAAATATTTTTATATGACAAATAATAAACACAAAAATATAACTTAATAACTAAAATGCAAAATATAAAATAGCGCCAAGCACTACTCCAAGTAAAGTTCCACATAAAACTTGAGTAGGAGTATGACCTATTTTTTCTTTTAATTTAAAATCCTTTTTTATTCCATCTCTTTTAATAATTTCATTAAGAACTATTGCCTGTTTTCCAGATTCATACCTAACCATTCGTGCATCATATAAAATAATAAGAGAAAAAGCTAAACACATTGCAAAAACAGGACTTTTAACTCCATATTTAAAGAAAATACAAGTCGTTAAACTACTAACAAAAGCACTATGACTACTTGGCATCCCTCCCGACAAATCAAGAAAAGTAATAATTCCACCTCGTCTTTCTCTATCAAGAAGACATTTAATAAACTGTGACACCAAAGTAACCAAAAAAGGAATAATTAAAAACTTATAATCACTCATATATATCACCAATTATCCTTTGTAAAAAATCTTTACTTTTTAAATAAATACCCGAATACCTATCATAATAGTCACTAATAAAACAAACAATTTCTTTTACAATCTCACCAGAAAGATCTAAACTATTAATCCTATCGATATCAATATAGTAAAGCATTCTAATAATTTTAAGTGTACGTACATCAACCATTTTCTCATCACCCAAATGGTCGACACATAAAAATCCCCCTTTATAACTAGATAAAGTAACCACATCTGTGTTACCACATTCCACACAACCATTAAAATTAGGAGCTATCCCTAAAGGTTCTAAAAATTTAAGACTAAGTACCATAGTCATACCAACCGCATCGACTCCATCATTAATTTTTACAAGAGCCTTTATAAGAGTTTCAAATATACCCTTGTCATCCTCTTGTTCATATACTCTTCCAGCAAGTTCTAGTAAATATAAACTACAAGCATTAGACACAAGATTTCTCCTAAGTTTAAGAAAACTATTAATAACACTAACTTCAATTAAAGTACATAGTCCCCGTTCTCTATAATTAACACAAAACTCACCATAAGTAAGGGGAGCCGTTACTCCTCCAAGATGACTATTCTTTCTTTTACAACCCAAAGCAAGAAAACCCATAATACCATTATCCTCAGTAAGGACACTAATAATAGAACTACTTTCCCTATAAGGAACTTCTCTTAAAACAATACCAACAAACTTTCTTACCACTAATTCTCCTTTAATGATTTTTTATAAGCAATATAATACTCAATCTTTCCTGTCTCTTTAAATTTTTCCCACAATTCTTTCTTTGTCATAATTTTAATCACCTACTATATATTGATGACAGAAAATCAAAAATATACATTAAAAATCAAAATCTTTAAAAATAGTATCATTCAAAAATTTATCTTTTTCACGCCATTTAGGTACTGTTTTGACATAAAGTTCCAAATAAACTTTTTTTCCGAGTAATTTTTCAATATCAACACGTGCTTTTTGTCCAATCTCTTTAACCATACTACCGCCTTTACCAATAATAATTTTTTTAAGACTATCTCTATCAACTATAATGTCACACATAATATGGATAATCCCATCCTCCTCTGTCATTCTCTCTACCGAAGTTGACACAGAATGAGGCACCTCTTCATTAGTAAGCTCAAGTATTTTTTCTCTTACCATTTCTCCAATAATAAACTGATTAGATACATTAGTAATCATATCATCATCAAAATATTTAATATTATCAGTCAGATAATTTTTAAGAACTTCTATAAGTCTATCAACATTATCTCCCTTCATAGCAGATACCGGAACTATTTCATCAAAATCAAGCAAATCTTTATACTCATTAATCTTAGTTAAAATAATATCCTTAGGAAGCCTATCAATTTTATTAATAACAAGAATAACTGGCTTATCACTCTTCTTTAAAATATCAATAATATACTTATCTCCCTTACCAATTTCCTCTGTAATATCAACTAAAAACAAAATAACATCAACATCATCTGTCGTAACATAAGCCTGTTTATTAAGCATCCTCCCCAGTTTATGATGAGGCTTATGAATACCAGGAGTATCTATGAAAACCATTTGACAATTACTATCTGTATAAATACCCTGAATTGCATTTCTAGTCGTTCCAGGAACATTCGACGTAATTGCAATTTTCGTGCCTATTATATTATTAAGAAGCGTGCTCTTCCCAACATTTGGCCTCCCAATAAGCCCCACAAATCCACTTCTCATTTTATCACCTACTTCCTCACAAGAAATCTCACCTGCAAACTAATTGTAACAGATAAATTATCCAAAGTCTACCCTTTTTTGACATTTTTTTAAGAAATTTTACCCTATGGGTTCTAAGAATAAAATGCAACATAAAAATCAAAAAAACACCGTAAAAACAGGCTATTAGCACTAACTATTTATGCAGAAATTAAAAAAATACACCCAAAAATTTACAGTTTTTCAAAAATCGTAAGGGCCATTTTAACCACTATTTCAAATTATCACTATTAAAAGGAACCGTACAAAGTTCACTCACTTTATAAACTTCCTCATGACCAGCCATATCCATAAGAACTACTTCCATATCCCTATCAAAAAATTCCGTAAATACTTGCCTGCATAAAAAACAAGGCGGACCAAGTTTATCACTACTATTAATAATATATATCTTTTTAAAATCACCATTTTTATATCCATTACTAATAGCACTAACTATACTACTTCTCTCAGCACAAATTGAAGCACCATAACTAGCATTTTCAACATTAACACCTTTAAAAATTTTTCCATCTTTACATTCAAGTATAGACCCTACTCTAAAATTAGAATAAGGCGCATACGCATTATCAAGTAATTTAATTAATTCATTTCTCATTTTTTATCACTTCCTAGTTTAATTTTACCAAAATAAAACCCAAAAGTCTATAATTTTTTTAATTCGAAACGTTAAATTTCAATATTCTATATATCAATTTATATTTTATAAATATATTTTTACGTTTTAATTTATTATCTATTACCATTTACCCTTCCACCCTTAATCTCTTGAACCATTTTTTACATATATAGAAAAAGAACCCAAAGGTTCTAATATTCTATTATTCAATAATTTCAGATACTACACCAGCACCAACTGTACGTCCGCCTTCACGAATTGAGAATTGAGTTCCCTTTTCAACAGCGATTGGAGCAATTAGTTCAACTGTCATAGCTACATCATCACCAGGCATAACCATTTCTACATTATCAGGTAATGTGATTACACCAGTAACATCTGTAGTTCTAAAATAGAATTGTGGTCTATAATTTGTAAAGAATGGAGTATGTCTTCCACCTTCTTCTTTAGATAGAACATATACTTGTGCAGTAAATTTCTTATGAGGATGAACACTTCCTGGTTTAGCAAGCACTTGTCCTCTTTCAACATCTTCACGAGAGATACCACGAAGTAGAACACCAGCGTTATCTCCAGCTTCAGCATAATCAAGTTGTTTTCTGAACATTTCAATACCAGTAACAACTGTTTTCTTAGTGTCTTTAAGACCAACGATTTCAACTTCATCGTTTAATTTCAATTGTCCTCTTTCAACACGACCAGTAACAACTGTTCCACGTCCTGTGATAGTGAACACGTCTTCAATTGACATTAAGAAAGGTTTATCTGTATCTCTTTCTGGAGTTGGAATCCATTCATCCACAGCATTCATTAAGTCTTCGATAGCCTTAACTGCTTCAGGATCTCCTTCAAGAGCTTTAAGAGCAGAACCTCTGATAATTGGAGTATTATCTCCGTCATAACCATATTCATTTAATAATTCTCTGATTTCCATTTCTACTAAATCAAGAAGTTCAGGATCATCAACTTGGTCACATTTATTCATAAATACAACCATTCTAGGTACTCCAACTTGTCTTGATAATAGAATGTGTTCTCTTGTTTGAGCCATTGGACCATCACTAGCAGCAATAACTAGGATAGCTCCATCCATTTGAGCTGCACCAGTAATCATATTTTTTACATAGTCAGCGTGTCCTGGACAGTCAACGTGAGCATAGTGACGTTTGTCAGTTTGATACTCAACGTGTGAAGTATTAATAGTAATACCTCTTTCTCTTTCTTCTGGAGCCTTATCGATATTTGAATAATCAACAAATTCAGCTCCGCCTTTAGATGCTAAAACTTTTGTAATAGCAGCTGTTAAAGTCGTCTTACCATGGTCAACGTGGCCAATAGTACCAATGTTAACGTGTGGTTTAGAACGATCAAATTTTGCTTTTGCCATTTTCTTTTCCTCTCTTTCTTTAACAATATACAATATATATTGTATCAAATATTTAAAATATTGCAAGTCTTTTTTAATTAATTTGCAAAATAATTACACAGTTTACTTAATCTTTACAACTATCCCCATAAGGGACAGGGAAGGAAAACCAGTCTGCAAAGAAGACTTCAATATTTTCTACATCTCTATCTCCTATCTTAACAATATATATTATGAAATATACAATACATATTTCCTTCCCAATATATCATTTATATTACAACAATTGTAAATATTAGATATATTCAATAATATTAACTATTTTATACTAGTTTCCACCATTTTTCTTAATAATTTCTTCAGCAATATTCTTAGGCACTTCCTCATAATGGTCAAGTGTCATAGTAAACGTACCCCTACCTTGAGTATTAGAACGCAAACTAGTAGCATAACCAAACATCTCAGAAAGTGGAACCATTGCTGTAAACGCAATAGCATTTCCTCTCGATTCTTGACCAAGAGGTCTACCTCTTCTTGAAGTAATATCTCCCATAACAGCACCAGTATATTCATCAGGACTAACAACAACAACTTTCATTATAGGTTCAAGAAGAACAGGATTACACTTATTCTTAGCTTCTTTAAGAGCAAGACTAGCAGCAATCTTAAATGCCATCTCTGATGAGTCAACATCATGATATGAACCATCAAATAAAGTAGCCTTAACATCTACCATAGGATATCCAGCTAATACACCAGTTTGTAGTGCCTCTTGAAGTCCCTTATCAATAACAGAAATATATTCCCTAGGAACAACACCACCAACAATATTATCAACAAACTCATATCCCTTTTCAGGATTAGGTTCAAATTTAATCCATACGTGACCATATTGACCTCTACCACCAGATTGTTTAATATGTTTACCTTCACATTCAGCCGCCTTTTTGATAGTCTCACGATAAGCAACTTGAGGAGCACCAACAGTAGCTTCTACTCCAAATTCCCTTCTCATTCTATCAATAAGAACATCTAAGTGAAGTTCTCCCATACCACTAATAACCGTTTGACCAGTTTCGTGATCAGTCTTCATTCTAAATGTAGGGTCTTCCTCAGCAAGTTTTTGAAGAGCAAGTCCCATCTTATCTTGGTCAGCCTTACTCTTAGGTTCTACAGCTTGAGAAATAACCGGTTCTGGGAATTCCATACCCTTAAGAACAACAATCTTTTTCTCATCACATAAAGTATCAGCCGTAGTAGTATTCTTAAGACCAACAGCAGCAGCTATATCACCAGCATAAACCTCGCTAATCTCTTCTCTGTGGTTAGCGTGCATCTGTAATATTCTACCAACTCTCTCTTTTTGATTCTTAGTAGAGTTCATAACATAACTACCACTCTTTAAAACTCCTGAATAAACCCTAAAGAACGTAAGTTTACCAACAAAAGGATCTGTCATAACCTTAAATGCAAGAGCACAGAAAGGTTCACTATCAGAAGGATGTCTAAGAACCTCATTACCCCTTTCGTCAGTACATTCAATAGAAGCAATATCCGTAGGAGCTGGTAAATAATCTATTACCGCATCAAGAAGTAACTTAATACCCTTGTTACCCAAAGCCGTTCCACACATAAATGGGAAGAAATCAGCTTGAAGAACACCAGTTCTAATAGCCTTCTTAAGAGCGTCTACAGTAATTTCTGCTCCATCTAAATAATTCATCATTAATTCTTCATCATAGTCAGCAGCTGTTTCAATAAGAATATTTCTATATTCCTCTGCCTTATCCTTAAGGTCAGCAGGAATTTCAATCTCAACAGCATTTTCATCTTGAGATCCATCGTACTGATAAGCCTTCATAGTAACCAAATCGATTACTCCACTAAACTCATTTTCAGCTCCGATAGGAAGTTCAATAGCAGCTGTCTTAGCACCAAGTCTATCCTTAACACTCTGTAAACTACTATAAAAGTCTGCACCCATCTTATCCATCTTATTAGAAAAGATAATTCTAGGTACCTTATATTCATTAGCCTGTCTCCATACCGTTTCACTTTGAGGTTCAACTCCAGCTTGTGAATCAAGTAATAAAACAGCACCATCTAATACCCTAAGACTTCTTTGCACTTCAATAGTGAAGTCAACGTGCCCTGGAGTATCAATAATATTAAATCTATAACCCTTCCAATATGCAGTAGTAGCAGCACTAGTAATAGTAATACCACGTTCTTGTTCTTGTTCCATCCAGTCCATTTGAGATGCACCATCGTGAGTTTCCCCAATCTTGTGTATCTTTCCGGTATGGTATAAAACCCTTTCTGTACAAGTCGTTTTACCTGCATCGATATGGGCCATAATTCCAATGTTACGCGTATTTTGTAACGAAATTTTACGAGCCATATTAAATTCCTTTCTTCTAGTTTCTTTGTATATTCATTTTCTCTAAAAGGCCCTTTCGGGGGTCAAAACAAGAGAAAACCTACAATATAAAGATAAGATAATAATACATATTACCATCTAAAGTGAGCAAATGCCTTATTAGCTTCAGCCATCTTATGAGTATCTTCTTTCTTCTTAACACTAGCACCAACGCCATTAGAAGCATCAATAATCTCATTAGCTAGATTTTCAGCCATAGACTTTCCACCTCTAAGTCTTGAATAATTAATAAGCCATCTAAATGCAAGTGCTCTTGCACGATCAGGTTTAACTTCGATAGGTACTTGATAACTAGCTCCACCAACTCTTCTTGACTTAACTTCAAGTAAAGGCTTGATATTATCCATTGCTCTGTTGAAAACATCCATAGCATCTTCGCCAGTTTTTTCCTTAATAATATCAAAAGCATCATATAAAATTCTTTGTGCTGTACCCTTTTTACCATCTCTCATAATTTGATTAATTAACTTAGTAATAACCTTAGAATTATAAATAGGATCTGGAAGCACATCTCTTTTTTCTGCACGTCTCTTTCTCATTAGTATCCTCCTTTCTTTCTATATTATTATAGTATATAACACTACTTCTTAGGTCTCTTAGCACCATACTTAGAACGACCTTGCATTCTATTTTGAACACCTGCAGTATCCATAGTACCACGAATAATATGATACCTAACACCGATTAAGTCCTTAACACGACCTCCTCTAATTAACACAACACTATGTTCTTGTAGATTATGTCCAATTCCTGGAATATAACAAGTAACTTCCATTCCATTAGATAATCTAACACGAGCATATTTACGAAGTGCAGAGTTTGGCTTTTTAGGTGTCATTGTACCAACACGAGTACATACTCCTCTTTTTTGTGGTGAATTTAAACTAGTTTGTTTCCTAGCAATACTGTTTACTCCCACTAAAAGTGCTGGTGATTTAGCCTTTCTAGTTTTCTTTGCTCTTCTCTTTTTTGTAAGCTGATTAATAGTAGGCATTTCCTTCCTCCTTTCTCCACATACCCTGGCGTTTCTTTTTCCCTCTAAAGATAAGTCCTGCCGAAGCAAAACTTAAAATTAAGAACGATACTAATATAACAAAAATTTGCCAATATGTCAATCATTTTTTGCTATTTTTTATTAAAATTACCTTATTGTGGTTACTATTCACTTTTTAGACTGTGAATACCGACTAAGGAGTAAATACTAAAAAAAGTATAAGATATAAGCAATAGCCAAAAATAAAATTAACAATTTAAATTAATGATACAATAATAATATTTCCTTTTCTAATAAATTATATCTAATAGATTATATTTAGAATAATACATAAGATTAAATACTAGTTCAATTTCAAGTTGTAGATATACAATACAAAAATAGCAGAAATAATATTCCACTATTTTTCATATCTATACTTGTTTTCTCCTCACTAGAAGTAAAAGTTTTTTACAACCTAATTACTATATTTACGTCTCTTTATATATATTGCCCCCGCTAGGGTAACTATGGAAATAATTCCCAAAATACCATACAAAGAAACATTATCAAGTGTTTTAGGATTCTCTACAACTCCCTCATTAGAAGAATTAGTAGCTACAATACCATAATTACTAAGATGATCCGTTTCAAAGACAATATAACCATCTTCAATAGTTGCAGGAATAGTCTCCTTAATAACATTATCAGAAATATAAACTACTTCATACTTATCATATCCCTTTAAATCATCAGGTAAAGCAATTCTAATCAACATCTTTGTATCAGAAATATTAATAACATCCCCATTATCTAAAACCTTAATATCAAAAACATATTTAACATTCTTGTTACTTAAATCCTTAGAAACATCTACCTTTTTAATATCAAGAACATAATCATTATCAAAGTTCTCATCAAATACAATACTAGCCTTTATATCACCACTACTCTTAATTTCATTATTCTTAACCCAAGTAGCATATAAAGTAATATTCTTATACCTTTCATAACCATTAGTTTCCGTAATTAAAGTATCTTTGTCAAATTCATTATCCGTCTTATCCCAGAATCTCCAAAAAACATATCTATAAATTTCTCCACTACCATCAGCTTTGGAATTCCATCCCCTAAAAGTATAACCAGCTCTTACCGGAACATAAGGTAAAAGAGACATCGTTGTTCCTGAATTACCTCCACCAATATAATCATAACTATTAATTTCCTTGCCATCTATTTTACCACCATTAGCATTTAGTTTTAATACAATACCCTCACCATTAAAAGTATCTTGTGTATAAACAGCCGTTAGTGTTATACAATCACGATTAGCAAAGTAACTAGAATCAATAGAAGTAACAAACTTACCATCCAATTCCCAGCCCCTAAAAGTAAATCCCTCTCTCTTAGGTATATAATTAGATAAATCAACCGTTTTAAATTCCGTACTCTTACTTGTTAATTTTAAAATACTCTGTCCATTCAAATCCCCTGCAAAAGCATCAAGTGTTAAATAATATGTACCCGTTCCTTGTAACGGCTTATCAGAAAAGTTTGCATAAAGAGTAAGTCCATTTGTATATGTTTCAGCTTCATCACTCCATCTAAATTCAGTTATTGCTATATCATCACTAACTTTCTCGCCACCTGCTGTTTCCCAATGTGAAAATTCTGTACTCCCATTAAAAACAACAACATCTTTTGTTAATTCCGATAATTTAACTGTAGTTTCTCCTTCTACAACATTAAATTTAATAATTTTTTGATCCTTACCATCAATACTAGCATTTTCTGCTGTGCTAGTTAATATTAAAGTATACTTACCATCATCACTTATGGTTACAGCATCTACTTTACACACTCCCACAAACCCCAACATCGCTATTACAAATAACGAAAATAATTTTTTAATATTCATTTTTCCTCCTTTTTTCTCTAACATACTACCCACTTTCTAATTATCAATTACCACCCATCCTCTCCCTTTTCTTTATCTTATAACAAAATATCACCATAAGCAATACACTTACCACCAAAAACAATGAATTTAGTGGTAAGTCAACCATATTTTCGTTGCATCTGCTGGTAAGTCTGTTGTACTTTCATTAAATTAATTGACAACTATATAAACTTATGTTACTATATGTTTCAAAGAAAGGAAGTATTGCTATGAGTGCTAAAAATTATATAAACTTTCTCGGAAACGAAGAATTACCAACTCCCCTTAATGAAGAAGAATTAAGAAAACTATTTCCCCTCGCTAGAGCGGGCAATACCAAAGTGCGGAACTATATCATTGAAAAAAATACTAGACTTGTCATATACTACATTTCCCGTAGGTACCACAAAACAGAAAGCATCGATATAAACGAACTAGTATCCATAGGAATGCTATCCCTCATACTAGCAACCGAAAACTTCGATGTAAGCAAAAATAATACCTTTGCAAGTTACGCTATCGCGGCCATCGAAAACAATATAAACAAATACCTAAATAAAGAAAACAAACAAGCTGTAGGCCAATTACATTTGAATGCATCCCAAATAGAAATCATAACTAATCCCGAAGATAAAATATTAGAAAAAGAAAAAGAAGATACAATTACCCAAATAATAGAACAATTACCACCCCATATAAAAGAAGTAATAAAAATGAAATACGGCTTTTACAACAAAGTATATACCAATATAGAAATAAGCAAAATAATGAAAATCTCCACAAACACCGTCGTAACAAGAGCAAATAAAGGATTAAAAATAATAAAAGAACTACTACTAGAAAGCCAAATATACGAAGAAAACACAGGACTAAAACCCATTATCCTAGAAAATAACCTATACGACTATTTCCAAGATATCCCTAAAGATAAAGTAAAAGAAGCCCTAACCATACTAACAGACGAAGAAATAAGTACCTTAAATAAAATATTTACAATGAAAAATCCCACTTATCTCCCTCGCCGTAAAATAATAAATAAAGATGTACAAACCGTTGAAAAAAACATTATTCCCAAACTAAAAACCATATTAAAAAACAAATAATATGGTTTTCTAATACCAAAAAAAGTGATATAATGTACTTATGATAAGAAAGGAAGAAGTATATGTTACAAATATTTGATATTAAAAAAAAGAAAAATCTCCAAGAGAAAAACACAAATCTATTACAACTATATAATGAATTATCAAAAAAAGAAAACAACACCCTATTAAAAGAATATGACACTACCCTATCCGGATTAAACCCAAGCATAGCAAGTGCAAGACTAAAAGAAAACGGCAAAAACATCGTTATCAAAGAAGAAAACAAATCCCCCTTCTACTTCCTCATAAACTCCTTTAAAGACCAGTTCATCATACTACTAATATTCCTTGCCATTGTGAACTATTTCCTAAGCGATTTATTAGGTTCCATAATCATACTACTAATCGCCACCATAAGTGCTTTAATAAGATTTGTCCAAGACTACTCAGTATACAAATTTAACCAAAAATTAAAAGAAAAAATATACAATACCACGACCACTATAAGAGGAAATACCCACAAAGAAATAAAAATAGAAAATGTCGTTGTTGGTGATATCATTACCCTAAATGCCGGTTCCATTATTCCCGCCGACCTAATTCTTCTTGAAACCAAAGACCTCTTTCTAAACCAATCCGTCTTTACCGGAGAAGTAAACCCCATTGAAAAAAAAGCAATCACTAACAAAAATAAAGACCAAGTATTTGATTTAGATAGAGTATGCCTAATGGGATCATCCGTAATAAGCGGTAAAGCCACCGGATTAGTAATAAAAACCGGTCCCGATACCTATCTAGGTAAAGTCGGTAAAGAAATAAAAACCAAAAAAGAATTAACAGCCTTTGATAAAGGCATAAAATCCATATCAAGTATGCTCATAAAATATATGATTATAATATCCATAATCATTATAATCATAGACGGACTATTCAAACAAAATATAACCGAAGCCGTAATGTTTGCCCTATCTGTAGCCGTTGGCCTAACCCCAAGTATGCTCCCAATGATAGTAAACGTTAACCTAACTAAAGGAAGCAAATCCCTATCCAAGAAAAAAACCCTTGTAAAAAAAATAGAATCCATTCAAAATTTAGGAGCTATCGATATCCTCTGTACAGATAAAACAGGAACCCTTACCGAAGGAACCATTACTTTGCAAAAATACATAGATGCCAGCGGTAAAGAAAATAACGATATATTAGAATATGCCTATCTAAATAGCTACTATGGAACCGGAATAAAAAACATAATCGATAAAGCCATTATAACATACGCTACCAGTCATAATATAAATATCGATAAATACGAAAAAATAGACGAAATACCCTTTGACTATACCCGCAAAAAACAAACAATAGCCGTAAAAAGAAATAATAAAGTCCGTACAATAACCAAAGGGGCCTTTGAAGAAATAATCAAAAACTGTACTACAATTAAAATAAATAAAAAAGTAGAACCCATAAATAACACTTACATAAATAATATTAAAAATAAAGCAAAAGAGCTAGCTGAAAAAGGAATGCAGGTAATTGCCCTATCGGAGGGAAACGAGCTAGAACCAAGCAAATACGAAGAAAATATGACCTTTATAGGATTTGTAGCCTTTCTTGATCCACCCAAAAAAGATGCCCAAGATACCATAAAAAAATTAAATAAAATAGGAATTAAAACCAAAATAATAACCGGTGATAACCAATATGCAACCCTAAATATATGCAAAAATGCCGGATTAAATAGTACAAATATACTCCTCGGTAGTGATATCGATAAATTAAACGATGAAGAATTATTAACCAAAATAGAAGAGGTTGATATATACGCCCGTATGAATCCCCTTCAAAAAGAAAGAATAGTAACCCTATATAAAAACAATAATCACGTTGTTGGCTATATGGGTGATGGAGTTAATGATGCCCCCAGTTTAGCCAAAGCTGATGTAGGTATATCCGTAAATACAGCAACATCTATTGCCAAAGAAGCAAGTGACATAATAATACTAAAACAAAGCCTAACCGTTATATACGACGGCGTAATCGAAGGAAGAAAAGTATATGGAAACATAATGAAATATATGAAAATGGCCCTTAGTGCCGACTTTGGTGACGTATTCAGTATCACTATTGCTGCTATATTCTTCCCATTTCTTCCATTACTCCCAATCCAAATGTTACTACAAGACTTCATATACGATATATCACAGTTAGCCCTTCCCTATGATAATGTCGATAAAGAATTTTTGCAAAAACCAAAGAAATGGAACACCAAAGGAATATCAAAGTTTATGAAAATAATGGGTATAACATCATCCCTTATAGATATACTAGCCTTTATAATCTTTTGGTTTATCCTTGGATATAACAATGTATCCCAAGCCTCGTACTTTCAAACCGCTTGGTTTGTAACTTGCCTTGCAACTGAACTTATGATAATATACTCTGTCCGTAGTAGTAAGAATACCTTTATGAAAGATGCAAGTCCATATCTAAATACCTTAACAATTGTATCCCTTATCTTAACAATCTTAACCCCCATCATATTAACCAAAATTTCATCTTTCCATTTTGAAGTGCTACCTCCTGTATTTTATATATACCTAATACTATTAATATTACTATACTTCTTCATCGTCAGAATAATCAAAAAAATATACATCAAAAAATATGGAGAGTGGTTATAATACCTGTAATTAATCAGGTATTTTTTTCACTCTCCTTATCCCCTATTAAACTTTCAAATCTCGTTCCCAAAATCCCATCATAAACCATTTGTCCTTTTATAAGAAGATACATAAAATTACCAATATAAAAGACCATTATTCCCAAAAGTACCATACCAATAACAACCACTTTCACGTATGCAGAATTTGCAAAACCGCAAATAAACTCCACCAGAAAATAAGAAACTGTTAAAGGAAGTATGAAATTATATAAAATCTGCATAACACTATGACCCAAATGCCCCACCAATCTATTACACCTAAACGAAATTCTAACATTTAAAAATTTACTACCCAGTGTTTTACCATTCCAAATAGAGGGAACTAAAACATAATAAATAACATAGAAAATAAGCAAAAAATATAAACTTTTCGTAAAAAATATATAAATAAACATCCAAGTACATCCAAATATAAACATATCAACATCAAAAATCATAAATCTTCTAAATCCCGATACAATCTTTGCCTTCTCTCTTGTCCTATTATCAATAGCATCTCTGCTAGGAAGAACCCTTTTAAATAATCCCATTATATAAAACCCAATCACACTTCCTAACGTATTCATAAGTAAATCATCAACATCAAAAAGCCTGTAATTACGGGGGTAAATAAAATATAAACCACTAAGTTGTGTTAACTCAAAAAATAACGATAACAAAAAGCCCCACTTAATAACTCCCCTAATATCTTTCTTAAAATAATAACGCAAATACATACCAAAAGGAACAAACATAAATATATTAAATGCAACTGTATAAAAACTAGGGTCTATTAAAGCCTTTACATAAGTACTAGGTTTAGTAAGAATAAACGGTGTCTCCCTTATAAAATCACTAACAAAATTAAAAGGAATAAGCTGTGTCCTTGGCCCTGTCATTTTCATAACATCATCAATACTAGGCAAAGGCAGTATCACCAAAAAATAAATAACCAATAAATATAGAATAAAAGAATAAATAATTAACGCCCTAAACCAACTAATAGCCCCATACTTATGGTACTGATACAATATAAAAGGAAGCGTAATCAAAAAAGCAATTACTGGAAAAAACATAAAAGCCGTCCTAACAATTTCTACATAACTCATAATAAATAAGGCAAAGAACTACTCCTAGCTCCTTACCTATCCTCCTTAATAATATTTTTACTAGCAAAATACGTAACCATAAAATAACCCCCATAAATAACTACCAAAAACACAGCCGTTAATACAATAGATGAAAGAATTGACTTCGTTCCAATTGACTTCAAAATATAATTAGCAAAACTAATACCAAATATAGAATGAATAATAGCAAGCCCGAGTGGTACCATAAAAAATACAAATATCTGCCTAAATAATGCCCTGTTAATCATATTCTCATCCGCTCCAATCTTCCTAAGCATACCAAATCTCTCCCTATTATCGGCACTCTCCGATAGCTCCTTCAAAGCCAGTATCGCCGCACTCGAAATTAGAAAAATAATTCCCAAATAAAGGCCAATAAACGTAACTAACGCCCCCATTCCAACGCTTGCCTCATAAATATCAAGCTTAGAATTATAAGTAATTAGCGTATCCACATTAAAATACTCCTCCATCGCATCGCCTATAACTTCCTCAATTTTCTCCCTGTCCGCATCGCTACTCGCCCTGTAATTCGCACTCAACAGCGTCTTATACGGTTCAAGCCCTGCCACCGCCTCGTCAGGTAGTACAATAAAACCAATATTTGTATAACTGCTATCAAGTTCCATAAAACCATTCAAAACCCTATCGCCCTTAGGGGAGTAACTTTTGCCATTAACACTAATTGCAGGCCTATATTTAAGCACACTATTCCTGATATTAGCCATCATCTGATAATTAGCAATAATCACATACTCCCCATCTTCTAAATGAACACTATCCTCTCCTAACAACTTAGCTAACCTATTAAAATCACTTTCACTAACCAAATTCTCCCTTGTATTAATAGCCAAAAACGGATATTCACCCATAACACTATCAAGCCTATCTCCAAAAGTATCCCCCATAGTAACACTATCCATTCTATAAACATTAGTCTCCGTTACATCCATTAAATACTTGTAAATATCAAGTCTCTTTAAAGTATCCCTTAAACTAACATTATTATCCCCAATAATCACATTCGAAGTATCACTATCCTCAGAAACCTCCCTTACCTTCTGAAACTGCACATCAATAGGAGCAAGTTCTCTCATACTCTTCGATAAAGAACCTTTGAGTGATAACGCTGACGAAAAAATACAAATAGTGAAAAATAACATCAAACAAATAACCGTCATTGAAAACACTGTCGTATTAACCTTGCTACTAATCTGCCTTATCGTAAAACTATTAAGACCCCTATAATAAAATTTCTTAAACCTCATAGTAATCCTAAGAACCAATCCCGATAACGACCAAAAAATAAGAAAAGTCGACACCATACCCATAAAAATAGGCACCAATATACCATTAACACTAGACATAATAGACGCTTTACCATATCCAAACGTAACCAAATAATAAGCATAACCAAGCATTCCCGCCGAAGTAATAAAAACAATTAAACATAACCAAGGATTTTTAAACTTAACCTTCTCAGACTTCTTATTGCTATGAAGTAAATCAATAAGCTTACATTTATTAAGCATAATCGTATTAAATAACATAACAATAAGATACATAATACCAAAATAAATCAAAGACTTAACCATTGCCTCACTAGAAAACACAAACTTAAAATTAGTAAGGTCCGCTTCAAACATATTAGCAACCAGTATACTCATAAACTGCGATAAAACAGTTCCTAAAAAAAGCCCGACGCCAAGCGAAATAATACCAATAATTAACGTTTCTAAAAATAAAATAAGTGATATCTTTCTTTTTGAAATACCCAAAGTAAGATATATACCAAATTCCTTGTTCCTCCTCTTAATAAGAAACCTACTTGCATAAACAATTAAAAAACCAAGGATAAAAGAAACAAAGACATTAACTCCCGATAAAATAGTCGTCATAAGTTTAATAACCTCATAAGTCGTTGAACTAATATTAAGCATAACCGTCTGACTATCTATAGCATTAAAAACATAAAATATCGCTACCCCCAAAACTAAGGTAAAAAAATATATAGCATAATCCCTAATACTTTTCGAAATATTTTTAAGAGACAACTTAAAGAGCATCATTCAAATCACCACCAAGAAGCGTAACAACATCAATAATAGAATCAAAAAATTCCTTTCGTGTCCCTTCACCTCGACGAATTTCACTATAAATTTTACCATCTTTAATAAAAATAACCCTTGTTGCATAACTCGCCGTAAAAGCATCGTGCGTAACCATTAAAATAGTCGTTTTAAGACTATCATTAAGATAATTAAACTTTTCAAGAAGCATCTTTGCACTCTTAGAATCCAAAGCCCCCGTTGGTTCATCCGCCAAAACAAGCTTCGGATTAGTAATAATCGCCCTCGCTGCTGCCACTCTCTGTTTCTGTCCACCACTCATCTGATACGGATACTTATTCAAAACTGACGTAATATCAAGTTCTTTGGTCACCGCCTTAACCCTTTCCAAAATACTAGCCACCTTCACATTCTGAATAGATAACGCCAAAGCAATATTCTCCTCCGCCGTCAAAGTATCAAGCAAATTAAAATCCTGAAAAATAAAACCCAGCTCCTCTCGCCGAAACCTATTAAGACCATTTCCCCTCAGCTTCGTAATATCCTCATTGCCCACAAAAATGTGACCGCCCGTAACCCTGTCAATCGTTGAAATACAATTAAGAAGCGTCGTCTTTCCCGACCCAGACGCCCCCATTATGGCAACAAATTCGCCCTTTTGGACCTCCAAAGAAATATTATCAATTGCCTTCGTCAGACTAGACTTGTTACCATAGTACTTATAAACATTTTCCATTCTAAGAACATTTTCCATTTCCATATAACATCCTTCCTTTCACAATATATAATAACAAAAAAATTTCCTTGTGTCCCTCGTTAAACATTACCAAACATTACAATTTTGTAATAATATCTCCGTACCATAATAACCTACTCCGGATGATATAAACCATTCTTACCAAATACAATCCTTACCACCGTATACTTCCCCTCTTCCGATTCAATCTCAATTTTATGACCCAGTTTCATACAAAGCTTCTTACAAATATAAAGCCCCATTCCCGTTGACTTCACCAATTCTCTACCATTACTCCCCGTAAAAGACTTTTTAAAAACATTACCAATATCCCCCTTAGAAATGCCAATCCCATTATCCATAATAGAAAGAATAACATCCCCCTCTTCTTCCAAAGACAAAATACTAATATAAGAATTCGCATCCCCTTTCCTATACTTAATACAATTATTAACAATCTGATTTAAAATAAAAATAAGCCACTTACTATCCGTATAAACATCGCCCCTCACATCCACTACAAATTCAATCCCATTTTCAAGCAAATCATCCTTGTTACGAAGAGCCACCTCACTAACTACCATATTAAGACTAACCCTCTTAAAAACAAAATCCACATCCGTATAATTACTCCTAACAAAATAAAGAATCTGGTCAATATAACTATCAAGTCTCCTAATCTGCCTAATATACTGTAAACTAAACCTATCCCTGTGATTGTGAACCATTAAAACCAAACTAGATATTGGAATTTTAACCTCGTGTATCCACATTTCAATATAATCCCGAAACTCATCCATATCACTCTTATACCAATTAACATTATCCATCATCGACTTATTAATCTCATATAAAATATCATAAACAATTTCCTCTTCATAAGAATTAGGCTTTGGAAGCGTCTCAATAACCAAATATTTCTTATCAAGGCCCTCGACATTAACCCATAAAGATTTATAAAAACCCCTTTTCCGAAGAAAATCCCATACCAAAGAAATCCCATAAACAATAAATAAAACCAAAAACACCACCCAAATAACCTCGCCTTGCACCTTAAAAGCCATTTGCAATAAAACAATAAACAATAAAGCCCCCAAATTAAGCAAAACCATACCAATCCTATCCCAAAAAAATCTCCAAAAACTCATAACAAAATATAACCCAGCCCTTTCCTTGTACAAATAACATCCACATACCCAAACTCCGCTAGTTTCCCCCTTAACCTGCTAATATTAACCGTTAACGCATTATCATTAATATACTCCTGATTATTCCAAAGCACCGTCATAAGTTCGTCCCTCGATACAATCCTACCCCGATTATTAAGCAGATACCTAAAAATAATCATCTCATTTTTTGTAAGCGAGGTCTCCATATTATCCCTAAACAAAATACCCCTATCATAAGACACAACCAAATCCCTGTATTCCGTAATTTCCCTCTTTGCACCAAGCCTCTTAAAAATATTCTGGATACGCAAAAGAAGAACTGTCGGATTATATGGCTTCATAATATAATCGTCCGCCCCCGTCGAAATAGACAAAATCTCATCCACCTCCGAAGTACGCGATGTCACCATAATAACCGGTATACCCGATTTCCTCCGAAGCTCCCGAAGCAAAACCTCCCCATTCTGATAAGGAATATTAATGTCCAAAAGCAAAAGGTCCGCCCCACTAGCCAAAATCTCCTCCAAAGCATTACCAAAATCCCGAAGCACCACCGCCTCGTAACCCGCATTTCGCAAAAGCTCACCAAGCTCCGCCACAATCATCACGTCATCCTCCACAATCAAAATTCTCTTCATAAAATCGCCACTTTCTACCTATATTATACCATCACTTCAAAAAATTTTACCTTACAAATTTGTAATATTGCCCTATCGGGGGTAAGAACTCATATTACCATAATGTAGCCAAAACAAAAAGAGGACCTAGTTCCCTATCATAAATAACCCCTAACCATTAACACCCTTACCAAGTTCTATCGGCGTAAAACCATTTAAAGACCACATTCTCGTATTATTCATCAAATTCATAAAATCCTTGTACAAAGTATCAATCATAACAGGAAGTAAAATATTGCAATTTTCCGTAAGCATCTGTTTGATAAATTCCTTATTTAAAGTACCCAAACGAAGAGCAAAAAATAAATCACTCTTACAAGCATCATTAAGACCATACTTATTACACAAAGTCTCAAATTCCATAAAATTATCATTTTGACTCAAAGAAAACTCCGTTGGACTATCAATAATCATATAACTATCCCTCTTCTTTAAAGCCATTATTAAAGAAATTTCCTTATTACTAAATTTCGTATAACAAGCATAATCCTTAATTATAAACATATTACCAACAACCGGATTATTCTTTACCAAATTAATAACATCCCTTTTCGTGATACTAAGATTATGTTCCTTCGTAAGAATTTCCAAAAGCTTATTAACACTAATAATACCATTAATCAAAACATAATCCGATATATAAAGACCAGCCTTTTCCATATCAGAAAAAGTATCAAAAATCTCATCATTAAAATCCTCTTTATCATCCTCTTCATCACAGAAAAGTTCGTGAGCACTATAACCATTTAATTTCCAAGATGGAGTAAGGTGAGAAGTTTCACATAAAAATTCAAAAAGATTATCCCTATTTTCTTTACTTATATCAATACCATACTTATCCAAAATATAATCAAGACCCCTTTGATCAATATCATAACCAGATAAAATTAAACTACAAATATCCCCTACTATATCCATTCTCTTTTCCTCATCATTAGGAAGTACAATCAACTTTTCTAAAGTATCATCAATATCAAAAATATCCCTAAGATATAAAGACTCTTCCAAAGCTGTTGGAAAATTAACAATCTTATGCTCATCATCAATTTCATTTACTAAAAGACCCTCTTTAACCATATAACGAGCAAATTCATTATAATAAACCATATCCTTATCAATAATAAATTCTCCCTCTTTAGCTAACTTCAAAGCATCCTTCTTAGTAATAGCAAACCCACTTTCCTTAACAAGTTCAATAAGCTTACTAACCTTAATAGCACCATTAATAGTTACATAATAATCAATCAAAACATCCATCTTATTTGAATCAAAACCCTTACTCGTAGCAATATCAAAAAGTTCCTTGAACTCCGCTGGCAAATAATATTTATCTCCCTTTTCAAAAAGAATATGTTCATTAGTTAACAACAAAAGCATATCATTACTAACATTGTTCTCAATAACATCCCGAATATCATCCAAAAAATCCGCATCAACCATAAACAAAAACGTATTATAAGTCGCCATTAACTCACAAAAAACATACTCCAATTTATCCTTTTTATTAAGCTTCCGCGGAGGATCATCATCAATTTCCAAAAGACTCTTATAAATTCCCTCAATTTCCTTAGCACTAAGTAAAGACACACATTCATCAAGTGGACTAATAACAATCTCCTTTTTTATTTTTTCCACAAATACATCAACTCCTTCAAACATATTCTACCAAATAAATATAGAGCTGTAAACATTTTTTAGTATATTTTGGCCCTATCGGGGGCATTAATTAAGAATAAATACAAAAAAGAAAACCACATCTTATGGAAGTAGTCTCCTTCAATAATTATAATACCAAAATTTACTCAATAAATCAATTAATCTAGTATTCTTATATATACTTTTTCTACCAACATTTTCATAATCAAGCAATCCCACTTGAACAAGTTGATTTAAATACTCAGATGCCGTTTGACTTGTTACACCACACCTATCTTCAATATAATTAATCTTTGTATAGACTTCAAAAAACAAAGAATATAATAATTCATCAGAATAAATTTTAGGTAATTTCTCCATAAATTCTTTTTTATAAGTTTCCATTTCATTTTGTATCCTTTTAATTAATTCAATTGTATTTTTAGAAGTCACTTCTATACCCTTAAGTATATTATAAGCCAATCCTCATAATTATCATGCTATCTAAACTCTACAAATAACCTATAATAATCACTTTTATTCTTATTAATATAACTACTTAAATAAAGAATTGGGCTATCTAGTAAACTGTTAATAAAAATATTGTTAAAGTACCAAGCTCAAAAACTGGTAAACCATATACTGTTACTAGTCCTAAAACAAGCTCAAGTTATAGAACTATACCTATACCTAATTTTTTATTAAAAGATTTATCTGACTTATATAATGATAATGCTAATTACTATGGTTTTAGAGATTCTTGGTATGTGTTTGGTAATATTGATCCATTAGCTGCTACTTCTCTATTAGATAGAAAAACAAAAAATGCTTTTATGGCTAAGGTTAAAGATATTAGAATTCATGACTTTAGACATAGTTGTGCATCTTTATTAATTGATAGTGGTGCTAAATAACTTTAGTTGCTAAATATCTAGGGCACTCAAAAATTGATGAAGCTTTAAATACTTATTCTCATATGTATCAAAATAGACTTGATACTATTATTAATATTATTGAACTTCAAAATAGTAAATTAAATAACAATGTTCTAGAAACTAAGCCAACTATTTTATTAGAACATAAAGAAACAACACATGAACTAGAAGAAGAATCAGACTATGAAGAATATAAAATGGTTAAACCTAAAAGCAAAGATGACCTAGTCCTTTAATGGGACTAGGTCTCTTTTTTTACAAATATTTTCCTACATAAGCATCAATAATTGTTTGTAAATCATTAATATTATTTAATAATAGTTCAGTTTGATTTACATAATCCAGCATTTTACCAGATCCATGGCACACAGGATTGCCATTTCTATATTTATGGGTCTCATTTATTGTACTTCCAATTTTATTATTCATTTCCGGAAGATAATTTTGGTAAAAGCTTTTTAACTCTCTTTCTTTATAATAACTTTCAACAGAAAATTTTTTTGTTGAATCAGTCATATGTGCTAAATGAGCTGTTAATACATCAAAGTAATTTTTAAAATATGAATAAGCATGAAGGTAATTATTATTTTTTAATTCAAATATATACATAAGTAAAAGATAATATAAATTGCTTTTTTTCAAATACGCTTTAGTAGCAAATTTTCTATTGTTTATACTTAATACTCTAAAGTGCCAGTTACTTTTACAATATATATTTATATAATTATATAGTATATTATCTTCCTTTTTTATAATATTTAATAAATCAATGTGTTTAAATCCAGAATTAAATAAATATATAAGCCCAATATGTGTGCAAACAATATTCCACTCTCCTGCCCTATAAATTCTAAATAGTTTATCTAACATTTTTTTATCAACGATTCATCCTCTGTTTTAACTATCATAGTAGTTAATACTTTAGGATCATGAACAAGAATATTATAATCATTTTCTAGGGCTTGCCTCATTGCACTTTTTGTATCCGTTTGAGATAACCACTTAGATTTTTTATAAACCAATGTATAATATATTTGTGCAGCATGATATCTTGTCTTTTTAGAATCAAAATTTTTATCAATGATATCTTTATATTTCTTGAAATTTATTCCTTCTTTATTAACTAAATTTATTAAATCATTTAAAAAAGAAAGAATAATATTTTTACTAAATATATTATCTAAATTATCATCAGTTCCTATATCATCAAAAAGAGAAAAAGATTTAATATCTTCATATATTTTTCTTGATTTTTTTAAAATAGTTTTATTTTTATTAATGCATAATCCATATTCGTGATATATATTATTTAAATAATTTGTTATATCATTTTCAATTTTTGTTAAAGACACTTTTTTATTTATAGAAAAAAATATAAAAAAATCATCAACATATCTAACAACTGCAAATTTTGTAAAATAATTATATTTAAATAAATAATTCAATAATTTTTTATCTAATAAATCCATATAACAAATAGTTGATAAATATGAAGATGTAATACCACACTCTGTTTGTGGCATTTTACCATTTCCACATAATGATAATATTTTTTCAAAAACATTAGCTTCTGTTTCCGTCAACACATTAGAACATATAAGAATTCCTTTTAACTTTTTTAAATCAATATTATCAAAAAATGAAGTAATATCTAGTTTTAAATAATAATTATAATTTACAGCACAAGTTTGCACTTTTGAGATGTACCTATTGTACACTTTCTTATAATGATATTCATTTTGATTAAAATCACCTGCATAGTAATTAAAATAATTATCCGATATGCAGGTCGATTCAAATTTTGTAGATATATATTTACCAATTGCAACATAATACAAATACATTATGGGTGTAAGTAAATATCGTTTTCTTATTGTACCATCAGTTTTAATAGCATAATTTTCAGGAAATTCAAAATTACGCATTTCAAATATCCCTCCGTTTTTTATAAATTTATTATAAAACAAATCCGATGATATGTAATTATAAAATGTTTCAAAAGTAAAAGGATATAATTGAATATAAAACTTTCCATATATTTTTGCATAATCTTTTACATTTTCACACACATCTTTCCATAAATCATAATCAAAGTTTATCATAATTAACACTTCCCTTACTTCTAGAAAACGCCACTACAAAAACCTATTAAATTAATAAGCCTGTACTAGCACCTCTTTTTTAATTCTCTTTATTAAATAATTCTTCTACAATTAAATCTTTTGAATGCAAATTATTATTTTTACCTAATAATAAATTTTCATAAAATTTAATTAAGAAACTATTGTCTTCTTTTATATTTAAATAATTATTAAAATAATTACTTCTTACTAATGCATTTCTAAAATATACTGATTTATCTTTAAATAAAGTATTATCTACATTATATCCTAATGATACTAGATACTTTTCTATAAATAGTGCAGTAGTTCTAGTATTACCTTCTCTAAACGGATGTATTTGCCATATCCTACTAGAAAAGTCTGTTATATTATTAATTACATCAACTATATTCATTTCTTTATAATTTTTATTTTTTTCAAGTGTTATATCGTAATCTAGTGATTGTTCTAATAACTTATGATCACCATAAGCTACTGAATCATTATTTAAAATTCTTTCGTGTTTAGAAAAATCTACTTTTCTAAATTCTCCAGCAAATTCATAAACATCTTGAAATAAGTATTTATGGACATATTTTAAATAATCTATAGATAATTCAAAGTTATCTTCTTGTAATAACTCTACTATTCTAGTAGATACTAAATCACATTCTAATTCATTATGATTAACTTCATTATTTTTTTCTTTTTCTACATAATACTCTTTTAATTCTTTTTCTACTTCATAAATAGTTTTTTCACCTGTTACATTTTCTTGTAATAGTTTTTCTAAATATTTAGATGGTTTTAGGTTATCAACTTCTTGAAGTCCAATAGCCATATCCCATTCTAATTGTTTTACATAGTTTTTAGGTGTTTTTGTTTCAATATAATCATTTATACTTGAATCTAATTCTCTTTCAGACATTCTAGCACCTCCACTAATAAAATTATAACATAAAAGTTCCTTTTTGTCAGTATTATACACATTAAAAATAAATAAATTATAGATCTGACAAATCTAATGAAAAAGCAAAAAATTTCATTAGATTTGTCAAAATAATAATGTTATTTTCTAAATTTGTGTACCTAAAAGTGTACTTAAAATCACCAAATAGGCTCCAACCTCTCATAAAATGAGCACAAAAAATGAGAGCACGGTTAAATGCTCTCTTCAGGGGGAAATATTATTATCAGTTCGTAACAATTTATTAATTGATTAAAGTCTTACAAAATAAGGCTTTTTCTTTTATCAAAATTTATCAAAGTATATTAAAATAACTTTATTTTTGTCATTTAGTATCTGATTTTGGTATCTGGAAAACAATATAGTATTTAAATCATTTTTCCCATTGAGAAATAATTTCATTAAAATCATCATCATGCCATTGCTCTTTCCAAACATCAAAATACATTATATCGTTTGATGATGGTTCAGGATTACATCTATCTATTCTAACAACTGAAGGCATTATAACTGATTCTCCAATAAGCAAAGCTTCACCAGCACTCAATGAGTTGAGCTTGCTTGTTAAATCACCTAGTGTATCAGGCAAAAGTTTTTTTACATAGTTTTGATCATCTGGATTTGTTAGACGCATTGAAATAAATGTATTACATTGAGAAAATATTGTTTCAGATATTTCTGAAGGTCGTTGACTTACTATTGCAAGTGTAATACCATATTTTCTCCCTTCTTTTGCAATTCGTTCAATAGATAATTTTGAGGACTTGTATTTTGACAATTCACTTTTAGGTACATATTTATGAGCTTCTTCAAATACTAATAATAAAGGTATTTTATTGTCTCCATTAATCTTTTTATTATAATAAGAAAAATCAAATAATAATCTAGATATTAAAGATACTGTAATACTAAGTACTTCAAAAGGAACTCCACTTAAATCTATAATAGTAATATTAGATTTTTTATTATATCCAGTAAATTCTTCTAATACTTCCTTAAATTCAATTTTTTTGGATTTATCACCAAATAAAAAATCTAATCTCTTATCTGTAATCTTATTATAAAATCGATTTATAAATTTATCAATCGAACCATCACTATATGTTCCTTTTTTTATTTTTCCATTAACAGAAGGTTGAAATTCTAATATTTCTTTAAAATAATCACTATACTTTTGTGATATATTCTCATATGTAACATCACCAGTTTTATATTTTGCAATTAAATCATTTCCATAGTCGTATGTTTCTAATTTTAAATTTCTTAAACAAGTATATATTTCAGATACATCAAACTTCAATGGCGAATCAAAATCAATTTTTTCTGTATCTAATGGATTATCACTTTCACTATTATGTTTCTGTTTATTTAAAGTAATCAAGTTTCTTAATAAAGAAGACTGATTATAATTATTATTATCACCAGCATCTAAAAATAGTTCTTCAAGTTCATCCCCGTTTAATAGCCAATACGGAAGAATCAAATTATCTATATTAATTATATTTGCATTCGGAAAAGCAGTTGCATACTCAGAATGTATATCAAATATTACTATATGTGAATTATTTAAAGAAGAAAAATCACTATTCTTAGAAGCGATCGCATTTTGAATTATTTTAGCAGTTGTATGTGATTTACCTGAGCCACTAGAGCCTACTATTGCTAAATGCTTATTAAAAAATTTATTTCCATTTACATTTACTTTTACACTTGAATTAGGTAAGGTTGAAAAACAAAATTTTTCATTATCTTCAATGCAGTCACTGAATATTTTATCAATAATCGTATCTTTTGCAACAGATACAGATTTTGGTGGGATTGATAATGTATCACCACCTCTTGTAAATTTACCATTACATATACTCCCTAAAGGTGTAGCTTCTAATACATATCTTCTTTCTGTTTCTACTACTTTTTCTCCATCTTCATTTACCTTTGTAACATCAATCAAATCTATTTTAAAATTATCAATTATAGCAACAACTACATATTCATCTTCTTCTGAATTTTCATCTTTAATTTCCAAATATGAACCAACTTTAAGCTTATCTTCAGCTGTTTTCCAATTATCCATATTATAAATCATTATCTTTACTTTATCAGGGCTGACTGAAATAACCTCTGCATTTATTTTTTCTGAATCCATTTTTACACTCCTTTACTTCAAAATTTTGAAAATATCATTAACTTCATCTATCTCTATAGAGATTTGATTTAATGATTTATATAAAACCTCATTTACTTTATCATAAAACTGATAAATTTTTATTCCATCATTACTTAATTTATCTATTACTTTCATCATATCATCTTCTATACTAACTAACTTACAAGATATATTATCTTTTACATGAAATTTTTTTGTTATATAATCAACATTAAAATCAGAATCCTTATATATATAACCATCAGTAAAACCTATCGAATTAAATACCTTTTCTTTTAATTTTACTAAATCTGATAATTCTATATTTGGTAAATAAATATAAGGGGCACTTGATATTATCATAGTTTTTCTCTTATTTACTACATAAAACCTCTTCACTATTTTACAAATACAATCATAGTAATCATCAATTGATGTAAATGGCATATTAATGATGAATAATCTATTATGGTTATTTATGTTTTTTTCAAAGAAATACTCTTTTTTTATACTTTTTAGGTATCTTTCTTTTCCATAATATTTTAATGAATAATCATGAAATATTTTTGCAGATGAATCAGCTATATAGGTTAATAGTTCTTTTTTCGTACAATTTCTTTTTTTAGGAATATTCTTTATAATAATATTAATTATATATGTAATTAAACTAAAATAATAAATTTCTGCTATCTCTTTTGAAACATTCATAATTTTACTTATTAACTTAATTAGTTCATTGCTTTTATTGATATAATCCTTAGAAAAAATGACTTTAAAATGAGTAATGAATTCTCTTTTTTGTTCTTCAGTAAAATTATATTCTCTTTTATCGATTTTACAGTTTAATAATACTTTATCAAGATCATTAGTTGTATTAAATAATAATGTTTCGTCAGTTCTATCCGGGAAATATACATATAATACGTAATCTTTTTTGGTTTCTAAATATTCTGAAAATATTTTTATAGTTGGCTCCTTAATTTTTGAATTAGTAAAATGTTGAGTTTCTTTATACTTCATTTGATAAATTAGTTCATTATCATTAAAGTCTTGAATTTGCTCAAAACTAAATACCTTGTTCTCATCTTTACAATTTAACACTTCAATCAAAGATACTATATATTGATATGAAAATCCTTTTATTGCGTAATATCCTCCTTCTTCTTCCAAAATAAACAACCTCCTAACAAAAAAGTGCAAATAAAAACTTAATAAAGCCTTTACTAGCACTCCCTTTTATAACAATAGGTAAGGCTTTGATATAATCTCCGCCTTTTCCCCTGTTCTACACCGTACGTGAACATTTCTATTCATACGGCGTGCCATCGTAGTAAATAACTTAATCAGTTATAACTTACAGACTAACACAGGATTTCCTATTGTTCTCCTTTCTTTTTAATATTGTTTCCTAAGTTCACTTATACCACAACCCTTTCTTAATAATAGACCCTTTATATTCTTATCAACTATTATGATATTTTGATATCTATCATTGTTTTTGTTTAAATGTTTTTTGTGTATAAAATCAATATTTTCTAATTTAATATCAATTTTACTTACGTAACATTTCCCATATTGACTAGCACATTTAGGAATTATGACGTCATTTAATTCCACAGTCTCTTGCCAAAATGGATTTCTTACTATGTCTTTAATGGTTTCATAATTCATACACTCTAGACCTGTATGGATTTTCTTTCTTCCACTTTCGGTATATTTACAAACAGCATTTTCTACTTGTTTAGGTTTGTGATATTGTACATAAGTAATTGGTACAATATTCATTCCATATAAGTTCATCATACATTTGCTTTTACCATAAGTTTTTTCAATAAAACCATTATTAAGATAGTTTGGTATTTGGAGAACCATAGTTTCTTTTAGAGTTTTCCTGACGACATTATGTATTTTCTTATATATCTTATTCATATCTATACTGATAAACGTTGCCTTGTTATAGTAGTTATGAACTCCTATGAGATTTTCATTATATCTTCTAATACTATTCTCAATCTGTTTATCACTTCTAGACTTTCTAATATTTTTTAAATTACTTTTAATGCCTTCTTTAACTCTCTCACTAGCCTTATCACTTATATGACTTATTATTGTATATCTTCCATTTTTCTTTTTTCTTCTGACTTTAATTTTAAAGCCTAAAAATTCTGAATAATTTCTTTTAAGATTTACAATTTTAGTTTTCTCTTCACTGACTTCTAACGATAATCTTTCTTTAAGCCAACTCGTTGTTGATATTTTTAGTTTTACTGCATCTTGATAATTTTTACAAATTATCTTGAAATCATCAGCATATCTCACAAAATAGAACTCTTTTAGACGTGTATTATTTCTAAGCCACTGTCTTTCGTATGTGCATACGCTTCCATTTTTTCTAATATACTCTTTAAACTTCTTTTTAGTATGATAAGTCATCCATTGATTAGATAACCACCAATCTAGTTCATTTAAGACTACATTTGCAAGTAATGGTGACAGTATTCCTCCTTGGGGTGTTCCTTTTGAGGGGACACCTTCTAAATCGATTTTCACTTTTAGCATTAAAGAAATTATTTTTAGAAGTTTCTTATCCCTAATGTTTAGTGACCATAACTGTTTAAGAAGTTTCCCGTAATTAACGTTATCAAAGAAACCTTTGATATCAATATCAACAACATAATAACATTTGTTTCTATACACATAACTAGTAAACTGCGATATAGCACTTTCACAACTTTTGTATGGTCTAAAACCATTACTGTTTTTATGAAATTTTGCCTTCAAGATAGATTTCAGCACTTGTTTTATACATTGTTGCATTATTCTGTCAGTTATTGTTGAAATTCCTATTGGCCTCTGTTTTCCGTTTGCTTTCGGTATATATATTCTCTTTATGTCTTGTGGTTGGTAATTTTCAAATTTGTTCTTTATTAGATTTGTAAAGTCTATTAACTTCATATTTCTTATATAATCAATTGTCTTCTTATCCACTCCGCAAGTAAAACTACCACTATTGTTTTTGATTTTCCTATACGCAAGTCTTATATTACTGTCACTTACAATTAAGGGTATTAAGTCATCAAAAACTACCTTGTTCTGGCTTTGAGTATATAGCTTATCAAAAGTCTCGAACATACCATAGTACTCGATGTTTCTAAGGCTTGTATCCTTATGCTCTTCTGTCATAGTTGGATACTTTAACAGTAGTTATTTTTCCTTTTTAGTCTTAATAGAACCTATGAAAATTACAACTATTATAAGTACTTTCCTACGACTGAAACCTTTCCCTCCACACTTTATTATCAGTGCTTCATCGGTACTTTGATTTCGCTCTCAGTTAGACTAAGATAATTTATGAATTATATCTATCACTATTCTATATCGTGTACAGCCACTTGAATATTCTAACCTTGTAACGTTCCAATAGACCTATCTTTTCATATATCCTTAGATTTACTCTATAACCCAGTAGATTTGATAGTGCCTTTAACACTATATGGTATTTCACACATGAACTATTACTTTACCACATCTACACCAAACAAGTTGGTTTCTAGCATTTCTACCAGTAATTTTTTTGAGCCGTACATTCGAGTATTCGTCAGTCTAGTGTCCTAGACATTCTAATCATAGATATTTTATAGACCACCATCCCATCAGTTACGTGTATATGACACTTTCCTTATCTTACGATACAAGGGCAACTTTTCAGATGTCCTTAGCAAGCTCTCACACAATTTTCTCACTATAAAGATTGTTGCACGTCACGGTGTTTATGGGTAAGTTTCAAAGGCGTTACTCTTGTCATTCCTTACTCGGTCTATTAGTTCTCCTAAGAGAATTCTTAGTGCTTAACCTTTTCAGTTAAGAACGTTCCGCACTCATATAAAATTATAACATACAATTTGACAATTTTTGATATTTTGCGACAAATTCATACCAAAAATTACCGAATTGTATTAATAATCTTAACTAATTTTTGATTTTGAGCAATTAATACAAAGAATTGTATGATTAAAAAATCAATTCTTTTAGTAGAAATATAATATGAAAAACTACATTTTATCAGCATTAAATTAATTTGTACGCCATAGTACACCCCCCAGATAAAATAAAAACGAGAGCCGCAAGGCTCTCTTCAGGGGGTTTTGGTTGAAACACTCCTACAACTTTTATCGTAGCGAGTGTGTCATAATCTCTTATGACATATTAATCATAATACAGATTTACATTTTTTGCAACCCCTTTTATAAAACTTTACATATTTTTTCGCAAAAGTGTAAACCAATCATATTCAGTATTACAAAAACTCCCATAAAAACCACCATTTTTCGGGCATTTTCACCCATTTTCGTTATTTACTATCCATAATTCAGTTTACACTCATTTACACCCCAACTTTTCTACCCCCTAAGCACCTTTTCTGACCAAGTACTGTTATCAAGAAACAACTCAAAATACTTATCCACATCATCTTTAACCCTTCCCATCATATTAAAGTCCTTTTTAACATTGCAGATAAACATCCCCCCAGCTCCTCGTCTAACCCAATCAAATTCCTCATTCCCTTTATACATAAAATCATAATCACTAATCACAAAACCATTCATAACATTCTCAAAAAATTCCAAATCCTTCTCATTATCATTCAAAATAATATCAAAAATCATATTCCTTTTTTCTTTGCTACTAGCTTTATCCAAATCATTAATACCCTTTTCTTCGATTAAATCACTTTCTCTATTATAAAAATTCCTTATTTCAATTTTTTCTTCTATTTTATTTTCTAAATTTGTTCCAGTTCTTTCTAAATTTGACCCATTTTTTTCATTCTTTATTTCTTTATTATTTTCAATCTTTATTTCTTTATTTATTCTATTATTTTCATTCTTTACTTCTTTATTTATTCTATTATTTTCATTCTTTATTCCATTCTTTATTTCTTCACCCATTACATCTTTATTCATCAATTTCCCATTTCCATTCCAATCCCTCTTTAACTTCCCATCATTCCCAGCCATCATACACCTGTACCCGTGCAACCTAGCCAAACTATACTCCTCTCCCCCATCAATCACTAGCATCCCCATATTCCCATCACAAATAATATCCTCAACCATCCCTCTACTATCTAACCAATCAAATTCCTCACTAGAGATAAGCAAAATCCTCGCCGTACCACTCATAAATTCCCCAATTTCCCTAAGAAGTATCCCCTTATCACTATCATTCCCAGTTTGTAAAACTACCCTATCGCTATTCCTATCACTTCCCAGATTCCTATATTTATCCCCATCTCTATCACTTTCCAAACTTTTATCTCTAACACTTTCTAAATTCCTATCACTTTCCAAACTTTTATCTCTAACACTTTCTAAATTCCTATCACTTTCCAAACTTTTATCTCTAACACTTTCTAAATTCCTATCACTTTCCAAACTTCTATCTCCACTTACCAAATTCCCATCCACATCCACATTCAAATTCACATTCCTATTCCCATCAACATCCCCATCCATATCCCCTTCACTCCTCGCACCAAACCACTCCTGCACAGCCTCGCCAAACCCAATCTCCATCTCTCCCATCTCACTACCACTAACGCCTCGAAGCACACCCTCAATCACATCACCATCACCAACTCCATTACCACTTCCCCCCCTCTCACTCTGCACAACAACCACACTACGCCCCCTATCCAAGCACGCCTCCATATCCCTTAGCACAGCATCCCTATCCTTGCCCTTGCAAACCCGCACATCCACACTAACCGGACGCATCCCATTACCATTCCCATTACCAGCACTCACCCTCGAAACATCCAGCCCCTCATAAAGAAGCCCATCCCTCTTCTCGGAAATAGCCACATCGCTAATGCACAAAATATCCGCCTTGCAATCCATAAAAATCCGCAAAGCCCCAAAATCCATAAGCCCCCTCGCACCACTATAAACCACACAAAGCCCCACATCACTCTTACTCATATCCGCCCTAAGCAAATTCCAGTTGCAAATTACCACATCAAAATCGCCCCAAAACTCCGCCTCAGCCGCCCCCACAACTGCCCCATCAGCATCCCCATTTACCATTTCCCTTTCCTTATTATATATAGCCTCCCCAATAAAGCCTCCATTTTGATCCTTTACGCTATTGCGGGTTCTACCACTATCGTCCCCCCTAAGTTCGCCAAGCAAATCATAATCAATATCACTCTTGCTACCACCAGCACCATAACCCATTTCCTCACCAATCAAACCATCAACTCCCCCATTATAAACCCCATCAATCTCACTACCCACTTTATTATCCCTATCACTAACACTAGTCCTGTCCCTATCACTAGCCCTATCACTAGCACTTACCAAATTCCTATCCCTATCCCCCTTCATATTCCGTTCCATATCCCTGTCCCGTTCCATTCCCCCTCTAACACCAATCCTCATACCCATCTTCTCCCCAATCTCCCCAATCCGTCCCATCACATACTCACATTCCCTGTCACTACCAGCCAAAATAACACACTTATGCCCCGCTAAAAAATTAAAATAACAACCCATCATCCCGCACAAAAACTTCCCACTAAACCTATCTCCCATAATCATCCTGTACATCCTACCAGTCCTATTAAAATCCCCCAAAATCTCCCCAATACATTCCCTTTGGCTAGTAGAAAGCACTATCCCCGCTTTCTCTATAAACCCATAAACATCCTTCGAAAAATCCCTTCTCTTAATGTACCTCTTACCATCTCTTATCCTCTTAGCAAGATACCTGTTCCGAATCAAATAATTAAACATCTCCTCATATTTAAGCCTCTTCCTTGCCCTTTTAAGCATCGTAATGTCACTAGGATGATGCACCTCAGCTATCGCCTTCCTTACAGACAAAAAATTATACCTATCAATAATAAAGTCCGGTAAAGACCCCTGTAGCACCCTAGCCAATTCCCTGTCCACATCTCTATCCCCATCCTTATCAATATCCCTATTAATATCACTATCAACATCCATATCACTATCATTCAAGATAAAGTCCATTCCACTTTTAAGAACCTTCTCAAATCCCTTCTTAGACATCACATTATAAAGCCTATATACAGAGTCAATCTTCGGACTAACCGGAAGTTCCTCGAACCTCACACTACTAGCAATAACCGTATTCTTACTCCTATCATATATACCAATAACCGTCACAACCTTGCCCTGTGCCAAATCCTTGTACAAACTATTCCTATTATAAACCGTAATATTCAGAATACCACTCCCCGTATTCACCCTAAAAATAATCTTCCTAAATTTCTCGGTAATAAATATCATCGTCGGTTGCCCATCAATAACTCCAGACGTAACAACCCTGTCCCGACTACGAAGATTACTAATATCACTCCTCTTCAAAATATCATACCTACAAGGATAATAACGTAATAAATCAAGCACATTATAAATCCCCATCATATTAAGCATATTTATCGTTTTCGGACCAATTCCCTGTAAATTTTCTAACATATTCCATACTCCCTTTCTAATATAGTCCATTATATCACACAATTTCCCATTTTTTTCAAAGTTAGCATCTAGTTAAGTTTTTTTAAATTTAGGCCCTATTGGGGGTATATATAAAGATAAGAAAAAGGATATAGATATATCCTAGTATATAGATGTACTATATATAATATATGTATGTTATTTTAATAGATAGGGATTATTAAGGGAACCATCACCATCTATTATACTAGTAGTAGAAGTGAGGTAGAAAACAGGACGGATAGAACCGGGACTAAAAACGGAACCTTCCATAACGTAGCCTTCCGAAGAGATAATGAACACAGCACCGGAATTGTCCGAATACGGCGACATTAGCCACTCATAACCATTAGTATAATCACTACTATTAGTCATCCATAACCAATCTTTATCTTTACATCCATCAGCATAATTGTAAGGGGCTGTTACCGTTACACAAGTATTTCCTGACGCATACCCAAAGTCACTTGGATACATTAGGCCGACCACTCCATCCCAGTAAAGCGGTCTACTTGTATCATACCTAATTATTCCCCTCTCGTAAGCATAGAATTGGTTAGTCATTACTCCATTAGATGTATTACACTCACCTAAATAATACCTACTCACACTTATATAACTCTTAGCCTTATCACTTAATTGGTAATATGTAAAATTTACCATTGTGGCCGGCGTACCTATATTATAGTAACTATCGCTAATTCCATTCCACCAAGCCCCACTATTTAAAAGTTGCATTACCTGACTACCGCTACCTAAACTATTACTGTAATTTCCATTGGTAACCGTAGCCCATATATTACTGTAACTACCACTAGAAGTGTAATCCCAACTGAAACCTTTTGTTGTTCCATCTGTAAGTTGTGTTGCCTTTATTACCTTTATTCTATTAGTATTTTCTTTTTCTTCATAGATACTTCCTATTATTCTATATAAATGTTTATCAGGACAAGCACTTCCACCCCCCATATCCAAGCATATATAATTATTAGGACTAGCTCCATAGTATCTATAATCAGTCGTAGCTTTTATTTCACTACCTGTTGCACTATTACTACTTGCAATAGCATCGTGACTTACTTTATATACTCCACTTCCATCATCGCCAATAGTACCATCATCCAATCCTTCAACCAAAGTTACCGCATTTACAGATGGTGTTGCTACTTCTACATTTAAACTAGCTTTCATACTCTTGCCTTGCATAGTTTCATTATTTTCATTATTACCGTCTATCCAAATATAGAACTTATAATAAGTTTTACCATCTGTAAGAGGGCTATCTGTAACTATACTTAACTTACCAACACTAGCATCTTTAAAACTACTACTAATAACTTCATTATAAGTATTACCATCACTGCTACTTAGAAGTACATACTTAAAACTATCATTCTTTAATTCATCACTTATACTAGTTATATCTAAGTATATACTAGTATTAAGTTCCGTAGTAAGACCCTTTTTCTTCCTTATCGAAAACTCTGTTAAAGCCCCATCATCATAGTAGAAACTAGGAGATAAATTACTAATATTAATATCATTACCACTCTTAAAACTAACATCAGCAAGATCCCCTATCGTAACATTCATCATTGTATTATCTTTACTAGACCACACTATCCAAGCCAGTGTCCCTGTTCCTATAACTAGTGTAAGAAGTAGTATAGCAAGGATTTCTTTCCCTTTACTTGTCTTGCTTTCTTCCATATCCATCTTCCCTTCCTTTTCTTTATATACAGAAAAAGACTATAACAAACTAGAGTATTCCCAT
>UMGV01025535.1_pt1 | contig 56910 bp, 52 predicted proteins | sample 1965361 | NCBI WGS metagenome assembly UMGV01 (sample SAMEA4836081, study PRJEB28245) | human gut metagenome | biome: gut microbiome; material: fecal sample | place: Denmark | collected 2008
CATGCTTATGCTCCCCAAGGAGCAATGGGTCTAAAGCTATGTGATGTCTATGAAGAGGAGCGGCGAGAAGAGAGCTTCTTGAGCTTTTCCGCGATGTGCGGGTATTCCGGATAGAGCTTGAGCGCCTTCTCGTAGTTGCGGATGGCAGCCTCGGTGATGCCCTCGTGCTCGCACTCCTTGCCCATGATGACATATTCGGCGGCGAGGTGCTTGAGGAATTCCTTGGTTTTCTTTTCCTTCTCCTTCAGTGCCTCGATCTGTCTCTGCTGCCGGTTGATGATGTCGAGCTTGCGGCGGATATACCTTTTCGCTATCGGCTTCTCGATGTCGTAGCGGCTGTGGATGGCGATGAAGAAATGATCCAGCGCGGCCTGCATGTCGCCCTTGTCAAAGGCGCAGACGGCATCGAAGTATTCCTTGTCGGCCTTGGACTGCTGAAGGGCCTTGCTGATGATCTGCGTGTTGTTGTAGTTGCTCTTGGCATAGTCCACGACATCCTGCCGGACAAAGATCTCGCTGCGCTGGATGGGATCCTTCAATGTGATGCCCTCCAAGGAACGGCAGCGCGAGAGTGCCACGTAGGTCTGACCGCCGGCGAAGACACCACCGGTGAAGTCGATGCGCACGTGGTTGAAGGTGAGTCCCTGACTCTTGTGAACAGTGATGGCCCAAGCCAACCGCAAGGGGAACTGGGTATAGGTTCCCAACTCCTTCTCTTCTATCTTTTTCTCCTGCTCGTTGTAGGAGTATTGCATGTTGCTCCAAATCTCGCGTTCCACATCCACTTCCTCGCCGTCCTCGGTTCTGACGAGGATATGTTCCTGCTCGTCTTCGTCAAAGGCGATGATGGTGCCCAGGGTGCCGTTGACCCAGCGGCGCTCTCTGTCGTTCTTGACAAACAGCACCTGTGCGCCGAGCTTCAGATGCAGCTCCTGTGGAGTAGGGAGGCTGTTGAGCGGAAACTCGCCCTCTATCATGCCCATGAAGACGGCTGGGTTGCCGGGAAGTAGTGCCAACTTTTTCTCATTGATGAAATCGACCGTGTCGCGGCGGGTGGAGAGCGTGATGGAAAGCTCATTGCTTTGGTTTTTCCCTCCTTCCTTGTTGCCGACGGAAGGTGCTGACGACTCTGATAGCTGTTGGCTGTCCTTGGCTTCAGAGAGCGTGGCGGGGGAGGACGGGGGAAGATGACCTGTGCTTTCCACTTGCAGGTTGAGTCGCTGCAGATCCGCATCGGTCACCTGTGCGGAGCGGATGTGGTCGAGGATATGTAGAAAGGTGGGATCACTTTGCCGGTAGACCTTCCGCAGTTCAATAGATACCAATTGCAGTTGCTGGAAGACATGAGCCTCGAAGAAGAAGGCGGAGCGGTAGAAGGGGCTGAGCAGCTGACGGTCTTCCTCCTTGACGACAGGCTCCAGCTGATAGACATCGCCGACGAGCAACAGCTGTTTGCCTCCGAAAGGCTCGCGCATGCGGTGGCAATAGACACGTAGCACCTTGTCGATGAAGTCGATGATGTCAGCGCGAACCATGCTCACCTCGTCGATGATGATCAGCTCGAGGCTTTTGATGATCTTGATCTTCTCGGCATTGTATTTCAAGGTGTCCCGCAGATGTCTGACAGTGTATCGGATGTCATTGGGAACGAGCGGATGGAATGGGATCTTGAAGAAACTGTGGAGTGTGGAGCCACCGGCGTTGATGGCGGCGATGCCAGTCGGGGCGAGGATGACGTGTTTCTTCTTGGTGTGGGCGGCAACGTATCTGAGAAAAGTAGATTTACCCGTCCCCGCCTTTCCGGTGAGGAAAAGCGAGCGATGGGTAAATTGAATGATTTGGAGAGCCTGTTGCATCTCCGGGTTCTCCAAATCGATAGGATCGTCGTGATGATCGTTCATGAAATCGTAGGGTCTTGAACTTTACAAATTGTTGAAGTTGACCTCTTCGGTTGTCTTTTTGTGTTTCTTGGTGTTCTTGTTGTCGTCGGTCTTGCTGCCGGTCTTGCTGCCTGTCGTAGCAGAGGAAGAACTGGTGGAAGACGGATTCTGTCCTTGCGGCTCCTCGACCGGGTTGCCATCCTCGTCGAGAATCACCTCCTCATTGCTGACGAAGTGTGCGCTGTCGTGGCGGACGGTGTCGTGCTTGACAGGAGCAATGTAGGTCACGCAGTTGTACATGCTCGAGGTGATGCTCTCGTCATCAGGCTTGGCGAAGTGACCATGATATTTTTTATAGGCGGGGTCGCTGAAGACCGACTTGATGAAGTAGCCACAGATAGGCAGCGCGGAGCGTGAGCCTTGTCCCAACCGGCCGCTCTTGAAGTGGATGCTGCGGTATTCTCCGCCTACCCACGCGCCGACGCAGAGCTTAGGACTGACGGCCATGAACCAGGCATCGGCGTGGCTGTTGGACGTACCGGTCTTGCCGCCGAAATCGGTGTCGCGGAAGAAAGAGCCAGCGTAGTCGGCGGAGGAGAGCGAGGTGGAGGTGCCGCCCGGATCATGCGTACCGGCCATGAGCATTTGCTGCATGAGGTATGCGCTCTTCACGGGGATGACCTGCGTGGCCTGGCTGTTGTCGGTATAGACTTCGTTGCCGTCTTTGTCAACGATGCGTGTGACCATGACGGGATCGTGGTGCCGGCCGTTGTCTGCAACCACGCAATAGGCGTTGAGCAGTTCGGGGAGCTTCACGTCGCTGGAGCCCAAAGCCAATGAGGGCTCGTCGTCGAGCGGACTCTTGATGCCCATGGCCTGAGCAGTCTCGATGATGCGCTTGATGCCGACCTCCTGACCGACACGTACGGCTACGGAGTTGATGCTTCGGGCAAAGGCACTGCGCAGTGTCAGAGAGTCGCCGGAGAACGTGCCGTTGGCATTGGTAGGTGTCCAAGTGGTCATCTCATGTTTTTTCTTGTCGTAGACCTGCATGGAGATATACTCGTCGCGGCGTTTGTCGCAGGGAGTGAGTCCCTGGTTCATGGCTTCGGTATAGACAAAGAGCTTGAAGGTGGAACCCGGCTGGTGAGTAGCCTCGGCCTTGTCGAATTTCCATGTCTTGAAGTCTACATCACCCACGTAGGCGCGGATGGCACCCGTCTCAGGCTCCATGGCCACCATGGCACAGTGCATGAAATGCACCATATAGCGGATAGAGTCGAGAGAGGACATCTCCTTCTCTACAGTACCCTTGTCATAATCAAAGAGCTTGACCATGTGGGGCTTGTTCATGTAGTAGGAGACAGAGTCGGGGTTGTTGGCATATTTAGCCAAGAGCTGCTTGTACTGCGGCAGTCGCTGGGCGATGTCCTCAATGAAATGAGGCACCTCGTTGCCATTCTCGTCATACCAGCAGACACCTTTCTTGTTGGCTCCCCATTCGCTGTCGAAGTTGCGCTGAACATTTTTCATTTGCTTGAGCACAGCTTCCTCTGCGTATTTCTGCATCTTAGGATCCAATGTGGTGTAGATCTTCAGACCACTGCTGTAGAGGTCATAACCATTTTCCTTGCACCAGTCTTGAAGTTCGTTGGCGATAGCCTCACGGAAGTACATGGCCTGTCCGTCGTAGTTCTCCTCCACTTTGAAATGAAGCTGGATGGGGATCTGCTGTAAGGAATCACACTCCTCACGGGTGAGGTCTCTGTGGGTATAAAGGTTGTGGAGCACGGTGTTGCGGCGTGCCAGACTGTTCTTGGGGTTGGTACGCGGGTTGTACATCGTGGTGGCCTTGAGCATACCGACCAACAGGGCGCACTGCTCGGTGGTCAGTTCTTTCGGCGTGGTGTCGAAATAGGTCTTGGCAGCGGTCTTGATACCGTAGGCGTTGGAACCGAAGTCTACGGTGTTGGCGTACATCGTCAGAATCTCTTTCTTGTTGTATACTGTTTCCAGTTTGGTGGCGATAATCCATTCCTTGCTCTTGACAATCAGAATCTTAAGTCCGGGAATCTTGCCCAATAGTCCTGTGGAGTACTGTGAGCGCACGCGGAACATGTTCTTGGCCAGCTGCTGTGAGATGGTGGAGGCACCTCGGCCGTCGTGGCGGAGCACGGCGTCTTTCATGGCACTGAAGATACCTATCGGGTCGACAGCCATGCCGCGTGGGCGCTTGTAGTAGCGCTCGTCCTCGGTATCGATGAGTGCTTTGAAGAAATAAGGATTGATTTCTTCGTATTTCACGGGGGAGCGGTTTTCATTGAAGAACTTGCCAATGAGCGTGCCGTCGGCAGCATAGATCTCGGATGCTTGGCTGGTCTGAGGATCCATGATGCCCGAGAAATAGCCGGGGCTCTTGCCAAACAGCCAAAGGAAGTTGATGTCTACGGCACCTAAATAAAGCAGGAAGGCCACGATGCAGGACACAAAGGCGATGAGTGTTTTGATATACCACTTTCGTCCTTTGTAGAGCGATTTGTACCAAGGCCAGAAGTTGCGTGCCTTTCTCCAGCACCAACTCATGAAAGATCTTAATTTTCTCATTTTCTTTCTGTTATCGCGTGACTACAGAGTGCAACACCTTGTCGTTGACGGCATGAACGCGCATCTCTGTGTGTGATTATATGGGGTGGCTCTGTTGTTTACAAAAGTAATAAAATAATAGTTGATTATGACACGGAATCTATATATTTTAAGATATCTTCAATATTGTCGGGAGAGAACCATTGGATAGCATCATCTTTCTTGAACCATGTGAGTTGCTTGCGCATATACTGTCGAGTGTTGGACTGTATCTGTCGGATGGCTTCTTCTTTGGGGATGCGGCCGTCGAAGTAGGCAAACAACTCCTTATAGCCCACGGTGTTGAGCGAGTTGAGATGACGAAGGGGAAACACTGTTCTGGCTTCCTGCTCAAGGCCTTTGTCAATCATCTTCAGTACTCGGGCGTTGATGCGCTCGTAGAGTTCCTCACGTGGGCGGTTGAGCCCTATCTTGACGATGTTGAAAGGCCGTTGCTTCTTCTGATGGGTGCGGAATGAGGTGTAGGTCTTGCCGGTAGCCAGACAGATCTCTAAAGCATGGACGACGCGGCGGGGATTGTTGCGGTCGACGATCGCCCAGTGTACGGGATCGAGTTGACGGAGCTGTTCGACAAGGGCGGGAAGACCTTCGTCGGCCAACCGGCGCTTGAGGTTCTCGCGGATATCTTCGGGTACTGTTGGGATGTCGTCAATGCCATTGCAAACGGCATCGATATACATCATGCTGCCACCGGAAAGCAAAAGCCTGTCGTGCGCACAGCCGTCTTCCTCACCACTGAGCAAGCGGGTGATGAGCTTCATGGCATCCTGCTCGTACATCGAGGCACTGTAGTAGTCCTGAAGGCTGTGGTTGCCCACGAAATAATGGCGGACGCTCTGCTGCTGCTCTGCTGTAGGGGCGGCGGTGCCGATAGGAATCTCTTTGAAGATCTGCCGTGAGTCGGCATTGATGATGGGGGAATGGAGATAGCGGGCTATGGAAAGGCATAGCTCAGTCTTGCCAACACCTGTTGGGCCAAGGACGACGAAGAGTGTTTTCATAAAAAGGAAAATGAGTTAGGGGCATTGTTGCTCCTAACTCTTAGAGAATGACAATAGTTTCTTGACTTCATCGTTGTATGTGTTCATCTCTTCGGGGCGGGGGATCATCATCTGATGATGCCACGCTTGGAAGACTCGACAAAGTCGCAGATATATTGGATTTCGGGTGTCATCTGCAGTTCGCTCTTGATCTTTTTGATGCCATCTTTGAGAATTCCCTCGGAATAGAGCAGACGATAGGCGTTGTGGATGAGCTCAATCAGATCATTGCTGAAGCCATGACGGCGCAGTCCCACGAGGTTGATGCCGCAGTAGCGGGTAGGCTCTTTGCCGGCTATAATATAAGGAGGAATATCCTGGCTGAAACGGCAACCGCCCTGGATCATCACGTAGCCGCCGATGTGGCAGAACTGATGACAGAGGATTTCGGCACTGATCACAGCGAAGTCGTCACATGTGACCTCACCGGCAAACTTGGTGGAATTGCCGATGATCAGTCCGTTGCCAAAGAAACAGTCATGGGCGATGTGCATATTTTCCATCAGCAGGTTGTTGTTGCCCACGCGTGTAGTGCCTTTTGAAGCTGTGCCACGGGAGATGGTCACGTTTTCGCGAATGCTGTTGTTATCGCCGATCTCGCAGATGGTCTCTTCGCCCTTGAACTTGAGATCTTGTGGCTTGGTGGAGATGCTGGCACCGGGGAAAAACTCGTTGTTATTGCCGATGCGGGCACCGTAGTTGATCGTGACGCTGTTTTGCATCACGTTGTTGTCACCCAGTACTGTATTTTTGTCGATGTAGCAGAAGGGGCCGATGACGTTGTTGTCGCCTAACTTGGCCTCGGGATGCACAAATGCTAAAGGACTAATCTGATTCATTCTGTGTAAAATGGGTCTTGAAATTAATATAGGTGCTTATTTGTTCTTGACGATTTGAGCCGTGAATGTCGCTTCGGACACGACATGATCACCAACGAACATATATCCTTTCATGGAACTGATGCCATGGCGCACCGGACCGAGCAGCTCTACGCGGAAGAGCAGCGTGTCGCCCGGCACAACCTTATGACGGAACTTCACGTCATCGATCTTGAGGAAATAGGTCGACCACTTCTCGGGCTCGTCGAGCTGGCTGAGCACGAGCAGTCCACCGCACTGTGCCATGGCCTCGATCTGCAGCACGCCGGGCATGACGGGCTCATCGGGGAAGTGACCTTGGAAGAAAGGTTCGTTGGCAGTGACGTTTTTCACGCCGACGATGCTTGTTGCTCCCATGGCTACAATCTTATCGACGAGTTGCATGGGATAACGGTGGGGGAGTAGCTGACGGATATGAATGTTGTCGATCAGCGGCTCCTCATTGGGATCGTAGATAGGAGCCTGCACCTCATGCTTTCTGATTTCCTTGCGCATCAGACGTGCGAACTTGTTGTTGATGGTGTGGCCGGGGCGTGTGGCAATGATGCGTCCCTTGATGGGCTTGCCGATCAAGGCCATGTCACCAATGATATCAAGGAGTTTATGGCGTGTGCATTCGTTGTCCCACATGAGTGGCTTGTGCTGGATATAACCGATCTTGGCGGCATCGATGTGCGGTACCTTCAGCAGGTCGGCAAGTTTGTCGAGCTGAGCCTGCTCTTCGGGTTTCTCGTAGATGACGATGGCATTATCGAGGTCGCCGCCTTTGATGAGGTTGGCATTGAGCAATGGCACGATGTCACGTACGAAGACGAAAGTACGGGCTGGAGCGATCTCTTCGGCATAGTTCTCCATCTTGTCGAGTGTGGCAAACTGGCTGGAAATAAATTTCGAAGGGAAGGAGCACATGGCCGTGATGGAGAAATCTGTATCCGGGAGAATGGTGATGCACGAGCCGCTCTCGTCGTCCTTGATTTCTATCTTCTTGCGGATGATATAATAGTCCTTCGGTGCACTCTGCTCTACGATGCCCACCTTCTGGATTTGCTCGACATACATGGCGGCCGAACCGTCGAGAATGGGGAATTCGGGACCATTGACCTGTATGAGGCAGTTGTCAATGCCCATTGCATAAAGGGCAGACATGCCGTGCTCAACAGTAGAGACACGTACGTCTCCTTGCTGCAGAACGGTGCCCCGCTCTGTATTGCCGACGTTTTCGGCAATTGCTTCGATAGTGGGCTGTCCTTCCAGGTCGATGCGTTGGATTTTATAGCCGGTGTTTTCCGGTGCGGGATTGAACGTCACAGTGAGATTCAGACCTGTGTGCAGTCCCTTACCAAAGAGAGAGAAACTGCCACCAAGCGTTTTTTGCTTTTCTGTATCCATCTTTATTGTGTTGCTTAACGATCAAGCGTGTAAAGCTCTGTTGAGGTTATTTTACTTGTTATTATGTAAGTCTGCTGTTTTATGACTTCTTCTTGAGTTCTTCCACTTCTTTCTGCAATGCGTTCAGCTGCTTGTAGATTTCCGGAAGTCTTTGGAACAGCGCCTGACTCTTGAAATAGGCGAACTGAGGCATTGGTGGAGTGCCAATCAGGGTCTGGTTGGATTTGAGGGAAGATGGAGCACCAGACTGGGCACCCAGCAGCACTTTGTCGCCGATGGTGATATGTCCGGAGACACCGACTTGTCCGCCAAACATGCACCATTGTCCTACTTTGGTGGAGCCAGCCACACCGACCTGTGCTGACATGACGGTGTTCTCGCCAATGTCGGTATTGTGGGCGATCTGCACAAGGTTGTCGAGCTTCACGCCTTTTCTGACGAAAGTAGATCCCATCGTTGATCTGTCGATGCAAGTATTGGCACCGATTTCTACATTATCCTCAATGGTGACGATGCCGATCTGAGGAATCTTGTCGTACTGGCCAGTCTGAGCGTTGGGAGCGAAGCCGAAGCCATCGGCACCGATGACACTGCCGGAGTGGATCGTGACATTGTTGCCAAGCTTGCAGTCGTGATAGATGCTCACCTGAGGATAGATCAGACAGTTGTCGCCAAGAGTGGCATTGTCCATGATGGTCACGTTGGGATAGATCTGTGAGCCGTCGCCGATGGTTACGCCGTCTGCGATATAAGCAAAGGCACCCACGTAGACATCCTTTCCGATTTTGGCCTTAGGAGATACAAAGGCCAGGGGATCGATGCCATGCTTCTTGGGCTTGGCTGCCTCGTAGAGCTGTAATAACCGGGCTACACAATCGCGTGCGTTGTCTACGCGAATGAGCGTGGGGGCTACCGGACGGTCGATGCTTATCTGTGAGTCTACCAAAACAATGGTGGACTTGGTATCATATAAATAGTGGATATACTTGGGATTGGCTAAAAAGGAAATAGAGCCTGCCGTGCCCTCCTCTATCTTGGAAAAGGTGTGCACGCTGGCGTTCTCGTCTCCTTCAATAGTGCCCTGTACAAACTGAGCTATTTGCTTTGCGGTAAATTCCATCTTCTAATAGGATTGAAACATTTCTGCAAATATAATAAATTATTCTCGAATCTTTGAAGATAGGCTGAGTTTTTGTGCTTTTTAGATAAAAAAAAGCGCACTAATTGCACATTAGTACGCTTTTTGTGAAATAAAAATGAGGCTCTGCTTGAACGAGCAATGCGTTTTTACTTATCCGATTTTAGACAGTTCCACCTCCATTTGCTGTTGCAAATCTTTGGCTTTCTCTGCCGAGGCCTGGGCGAAGTTTTCGTCATGTCCGGCATAGATAATGCCACGGCTGGAATTGACCAGGAGTCCACAGTCTTTGATGATGCCATATTTGCAAACTTCCTGAAGTGAGCCTCCCTGTGCGCCAACGCCTGGAACAAGAAGGAAATGGTTGGGAGCTACTTTGCGGATGTCCTGGAACATCTGTCCTTGTGTGGCTCCTACGACATACATCATGTTGTCCTCATTGCCCCACTGCTGTGATTTCTTCAGCACTTTCTCGAACAGGCGTTCGCCCTCCTTGTCCTCTGTGAGCTGGAAGTCATGGCTGCCCTTGTTGCTTGTCAGCGCGAGCAATACCACCCACTTGCCTTTGTACTCAAGGAAAGGAGTAACGCTGTCCTCACCCATATATGGAGCCACGGTAAGGGCGTCGACATTGTATTCTTCAAAGAAGGTGCGCGCATACATGGCTGAGGTGTTGCCGATGTCGCCGCGTTTGGCATCTGCGATGATGAAATGATCGGGATAGAACTTCTGAAGATACTCTACTGTACGCTCGAAAGAAGTCATGCCCTTGACACCCAGACATTCGTAGAATGCCAGATTGGGCTTGTAGGCAACGCAATAGGGAGCCGTGGCGTCGATGATCTGCTTGTTGAAGAAGAAGATGGGATCTTCCTCTTGCTGAACACATTCCGGCATCTTGCGGATGTCGGGATCCAAACCCACACAGAGGAATGTCTTCTTCTGGAATATCTGTTCGACTAATTGTTTGCGATTCATAGTCTTCGTTTCTTAACTATTATCTGTTTTCTGTTACTAATCAGTTGTTTGCAGTGACCAAATATCTGCTCGCTGTGGCCCACCGTTTGCTCGCTGTGGCCAGGCTTTTGCTTGCAGTGATCAAGCTATCCGTATTCGGTTAGCCTTCAATGGCTCTGCTGTCTGTCGCTCAGCTTACAGTTCGTTCTCTTTAAGTTTCTCGGCATTCTCGGCCACGGTGAGATGATCGATCATGTCTTGAATGTTGCCACCGAGGAATCCTTGCAGGTCGTGGATGGTGTAACCAATGCGATGATCAGTGACACGTCCTTGGGGGAAGTTATATGTACGGATCTTCGCACTGCGGTCGCCGGTAGACACCAGGGAACGGCGGCGGCTGGAGATGTCGTCAACATATTTCTGATGCTCGTGGTCATATATATAGGTGTAGAGACGGCTCAAAGCTCTTTCCTTGTTCTTGGGCTGGTCGCGCGTCTCGGTACACTCGATAAGAATCTCTTCCACCTCTCCTGTGTTGGGGTTTTTCCAGGGATAGCGCAGACGCACACCGGAGCTCACCTTGTTGACGTTCTGACCACCGGCACCGCTGGAGCGGAACGTATCCCACTTGATGTCGCCCTCGTTGATGTGAACTTCAAACTTCTCTGCTTCCGGAAGTACGGCTACGGTGGCGGCAGAGGTATGCATACGGCCTTGAGTCTCTGTTGCGGGGACACGCTGGACACGATGCACGCCACTCTCATATTTCAGTGTGCCGTAGACATTATCGCCACTCACGGCAAAGTCGATCTCCTTGTAGCCGCCGACAGCACCTTCCGAGACGCTCGTCACACTGACGGTCCAGCCTTTTGACTCACAGTATTTCTTATACATGTTGAAGAGATCACCGGCAAAGAGGGCAGCCTCGTCGCCACCGGCTCCCGCGCGGATCTCCATCTGCACGTTCTTAGCGTCTTCCGGATCCTTGGGCACGAGGGCAATCTTGATGTCCTCTTCCAGCTTCGGCTTGAGGGCCTCGTTCTCCGAGAGCTCTTCGTGGGCCATTTCCTTCATGTCGGGATCTTTTTCGTTGGCGAGCACGTCCTTGGCCTCTTTGATGGCGTTGAGACAGTCGACGTATCTCTTGCGTGCCTTCATGATGTCGTCGAGATCCTTATACTCTTTGGTGAGCTTCACATAACGCTGTTGATCGGCAATGACAGAGGGGTCGGTGATGAGGGTGCTTACTTCCTCGTAGCGGGCCTCCAAGCCGTCAAGTTTCTCGAGTATGCTATTGTTTTCTGGCATAAATCGTCTTATAGTTTAATATTCAAACGCTTGTTACTTATAGCAAGCGTTGGACTTAATATACAAACGCTTGTTACTTATATGCAAGCGTTGGACTTAATATTCAAACGTTCCGAATTCTGACTTGATGGTCAGCGAGCGCTTACCTTCTTCGATATGTCCGATGACCTGGGCATCGATGTTGAAACTCTTGCTCACAGCGATGACCTGGTCCGCAACTTCTGGACGGACGTAGATCTCCATGCGGTGTCCCATGTTGAAGACCTGGTACATCTCTTTCCAATCTGTGCCGGAGCAGTCGTGAATGGTCTTGAAGAGTGGGGGCACGGGGAACATGTTATCCTTCACCACCTTGCAGTTTTCACCTACGAAGTGCAGCACTTTGGTCTGAGCGCCGCCGGTGCAGTGCACCATACCGTGAATCTCGGGACGTAGCTCATCCAGGAGCTTCTTGATGACGGGAGCGTAGGTGCGGGTCGGAGAGAGGACCATCTGTCCGGCATTGACGGGCACTCCTTCAATCTTGTCGGTGAGGTGGTATTTCCCGCTATACACCAGTTCGTCGGGTACGGCATGGTCGTAGCTCTCGGGATATTTCTCAGCCAGATACTTTGCGAAGACATCGTGGCGTGCACTTGTCAGTCCATTGCTGCCCATGCCGCCATTGTATTGGTGCTCATAGGTGGCCTGACCGGTGGAGCTAAGTCCTACGATGACATCGCCGGGGCGAATGTTGGCATTGTTGATGACATCCTTGCGTTTCATTCGGCACGTGACGGTAGAGTCGACGATGATGGTACGTACCAAGTCACCGACATCTGCAGTTTCACCACCCGTGGGCCAGATGCCGATACCCATGCCGCGCAGTTCAGCAAGCAGTTCGTCGGTGCCATTGATAATAGCACTGATAACTTCACCTGGGATCAACATTTTGTTGCGACCAATGGTGCTTGACACGAGGATGTTGTCTACAGCACCCACACAGAGCAGATCGTCAGTGTTCATGACGATAGCGTCTTGCGCAATTCCTTTCCATACGCTCAGATCTCCCGTCTCCTTCCAATAGAGATAGGCCAAAGAAGACTTTGTGCCGGCGCCGTCAGCGTGCATGATATTGCAGTATTCCGGATCGCCACCGAGGATGTCGGGGATGATCTTGCAGAAAGCCTGGGGGAAGATACCTTTGTCGATGTTCTTGATAGCGTTGTGCACATCTTCCTTGGCGGCACTGACGCCTCGCATCATGTATCGATTATTCATTTTTTCAATCGTAAGTCTTGAATGATAATAATATAATATGGTATGATAGAATCTGCGGAATGTGGAGTCTTACCTTTCGTCATTCCAGAACTGCCAGCTGGCAAAAGCCTGGAGCAGGAGCATCTCCAGTCCGTTTTTCACTACAGCGCCATGCTCTTTGCCTTTCTTCATAAACAGCGTCTCATCGGGATTGTAGATGAGATCATAGAGGAGCGTATGGCTGTCCATGGCATCGTAGGGGAGGTTGGGGCATTCGTCGGCGTGGGGATACATGCCGCAGGGTGTGCAGTTGACAATCACGTTATACTCCTTGATGGTGTCTGCTGTGATGTGGCTGTACTCAATGGTCCCCGGCTTTTCGTATCGGCTAACCTTCATCGTCTGTAACCCCAGCGACTTCAGACCGAAGTCAATGGCTTTCGATGCACCGCCGGTACCGAGGATGAGCGCTTTCTTATGGAAATGCTCTAATAGCGGTTCTATACTCTGGGTGAAGCCGATGACATCGCTGTTGAAGCCCTTAAGAATCGTTTTCTTGTTCTTATGGGTGACTTTGATGACATTGACAGCACCGATCTCACGCGCTTCGGGAGAGAGAGAGTCGAGATAGCTGATGACCTTCTCTTTGTAGGGAATCGTGACATTGAGTCCTCTCAATTCAGGATTGGAGTCAAGGATCTCCGGTAGTTCCTCTATCGTAGGAATTTCGAAGTTTTCATAAGTTGCGTCAATGTTCTCGTTTTGGAACTTCTCATTGAAATAACTGATGGAGAAGGAGTGTCCAAGAGGGTAGCCTATCAGTCCGTATTTGTCCATTGTGCAGCTGGTGTTACTTGTTTGACGTGATGGTTATTTTTCGGCGAAATACAGAGTGCATATACCGAAGGTCAGTCGCCGGAAGGAGACCTTGGAGAAACCAGCCTTTTGCAGGATGTCCATCATCTGTTCTCCTTGGGGGAAAGCTTCGATGGTGGCTGTGAGATAGCTGTATGCGCTCTTGTCTTTAGAGATGATGCTGCCATAGACCGGCAGGAAGGTGTGGGAATAGAGTTTGAAGCACTGCTTCATGGGGAAGTGCACAGGCTCGGTAAGCTCCGCAATGCTCAGATGACCACCTTTTTTCAATACCCGGCACATCTCGCGCAGTCCCTGATCCAGATCCTGAAAGTTTCTGATGCCAAAAGCCGCTGTGACAGCATCGAAAGTGTTGTCGGGGAATGACAGATGCATGCAGTCTTCCTTTTGGAAAGAGATGATGCTGTCCAGTCCTGCCGCTTTCACTTTCTGTCGTCCTACGTTCATCATCCCTTCCGAGATGTCGGCTCCGATCAACTTCTGTGGATGAAGCATTCGGGCTGAGAGTATGGCAAAATCGCCGGTGCCTGTTGCCACGTCAAGGACAGAACAAGGGTGGTAAGGCGCAAGGGCCTTGATAGCCTTGCGTCTCCATCCTTTGTCGATATTCCATGACAGCCGGTGGTTGAGGGTGTCGTAGTTGTCGGCGATGTTGTCAAACATCTCCTCTACGAGCTGCCCTTTGTCACCCTTGCCATTGTAGGGCTTGATGCGCTCTTGTTTGTACATTCCTGATGCGTTGAGCTTTTACTTACGTGTTGCGAGATAGTTCTTCACATTGCGCTCGATGCGTGCAGCAATGTCGCCTTCCTCAGCAGCCTTGTCGAATTTCTCACCCGTGATGTGCTCGTAGAGTTCGATGTATCTCTCAGACACACTCTCTGCATACTCGTCGGTGATCTCCGGCATGGTCTGTCCGGGCTGGTTCATGAAGTTGTGCTCGATGAGCCACTGTCTTACAAACTCCTTGGAGAGCTGACGCTGGGGCTCACCCTTTGCCAGACGCTCCTCGTAGCCGTCGGCATAGAAGTAGCGGCTGGAATCTGGTGTATGGATCTCGTCGATGAGGTAGAGCTTGCCGTCGCGTTTGCCAAATTCGTATTTGGTGTCGACGAGGATCAGACCGTGTTTGGCTGCAATCTCCTGACCGCGCTGGAAGAGTTTGCGTGTCCAGTCCTCAATGACAGCATAGTCCTCTGCAGAGACGATGCCCTGCTTGATGATCTCCTCGCGAGAGATGTTCATGTCATGGCCTTCGTCGGCTTTGGTGGTAGGAGTGATGATAGGCTCTGGGAAGCGCTCGTTTTCATGCATACCTTCCGGCAATTTCACGCCACAGAGTTCACGGCATCCATCTTTGTATGCACGCCAAGCAGAACCCGTGAGGATCGAGCGGATGATCATCTCCACACGGAATCCCTCGCATTTCAGTCCTACGGTGACCATAGGATCAGGTGTTGCCAGCTTCCAGTTCGGGCAGATGTCGGCAGTCTGGTCAAGGAATTTCGATGCAATCTGGTTCAGTACTTGCCCCTTGAAAGGAATACCTTTGGGCAAGACGACGTCGAATGCTGAGATACGGTCTGTTGCGACCATAACGATGAGATCATCGTTGATGTTGTAAACGTCGCGTACCTTACCATGGTAAACGCTCTTCTGTCCTTCGAAATGGAAATCGGTATGTGTTAAAGCTTTCATAATAGTATGAATATAAAAAAGTTTTTTATGAAATGTCTTCTATTTAGTTGGGAGGTGAAAATCAGTTTTCTGTGAAATTACCCGTGTCGATGATGGTCAGCTCTTGCTCATCATTGTTGTTGTCAAGAGCGTCTCTTCGCTGTCGCTCAACTCGTTTCCGGTGTTCTTCCTCCTGGCGTTTGTCGTAAGCCTCATAGGCGTTGACGATGCGTGTGACGAGTTGGTGACGGACAATATCTTTCTTGGTAAGTTCTATGACGGAAATACCTTCTACTCCTTTCAGTATCTTCAGGGCTTCCTTCAGTCCACTTTTGCACTCTTTTGGCAGGTCGATCTGTGTCATATCACCTGTGATGATCATCTTCGTGTTCCATCCCATGCGGGTGAGAAACATTCTGATCTGTGCCGTCGTGGTGTTCTGTGCCTCGTCGAGGATGACAACGGCATCGCTCAGTGTACGGCCGCGCATGAAGGCGAGAGGCGCGATTTGTATGATGTGCTTCTCCATCAGATCGCTGAGTCTTGTTGCGGGAAGCATATCCTGCAAGGCATCATAGAGCGGTTGCAGGTAAGGATCGATCTTGTCTTTCATGTCGCCGGGGAGAAATCCCAGCTTTTCTCCGGCTTCCACAGCCGGTCGGCTGAGGATGATGCGTTTGATGGCTTTCTCTTTCAGAGCTTTCACGGCGAGTGCAATGCTCAGATAGGTCTTGCCGGTTCCGGCTGGTCCTACGGCAAAGATCATATCGCTCTTGTTGAAAGCATCGATGAGTCGCTGTTGGTTTTCAGATCTGCTCTTGATGGGGCGCCCGGAGATGCTGTAAACAAGTACGTCTTTCACTGCGTCTGCTTTGGTCTGCCGTCCTTTGATGATGTCGAGAATGTCTTCGTCTGTGATGGAGTTGTATTTCACCACATGTTTTCTCATCTTCTCGATGTCTTCTTCGAAACGGGCCATGTCTTCCTCGTCTCCAAGCACGCGCACGACATTATCCCGCGCAACGATACGCAACTTGGGGAAGAGAGCCTTCAGCATTTGCAGATGTGCGTTGTTGACTCCGTAAAATACGACGGGGTCGATATCCTCGAGTACGATATGTTTTTCTATCAATGTATGTCTTTTAAGTACGTAATATATTACACTGCAAAATTACAATAAAATACCGAGAAAAGGCAGATTAAAGGCAAAAATATGTTTTCGAGTCGCACGATTTCTTCTTGTTTGTTTTGATATTCTTCCGATTTGTGTTATTTTTGCATGTGAAATGAGAATCACAAAGAAAAGATACCTGCAGAGTTTCTTGATTGTTACGGTGGTCTTAGCCATCGTGCGTCTGCTGTTTCCTTCCATCGCCAATAACCGAGCGGCACAGACTGCTGTGCGTCAGAGAGAAGCAGCGGATAGTGTAGGTATGCGTTCAGATACAGCGCATGCCGGTCAGGCTGTTGCTGTTGCACAAGCGGGTGAAGCAGGAAATGACACAGACAAAGTAGTGTTGGAAGGAACCTATTTGAGCAAGTTGACCCCGTCACCATTGCCTTCTTTGCGTTATTCGGCAGGTGTCTCGCCGTTCTTCAAGTCTGATGGTTCGTTGCGCCACACACCTATTTATAGTGTCCCCGGCTATCAGCGTACCTTCGAGGATCAGCAGGACGTACAACTCGTGTCAGCCAGTAAGTGGGGAATCCAGCCTGTGCAGAACCGTGACGAAGCTGCCAGACGTAAATCCGGTCTGGTGTTTGTGGGGAGCAATCCCTATGTCTATATTGACAAACTACATAGCAGCATCCCTTATTTGGTGCCTCGGGCATCTATTCTTTTGCAAGATATTGGCCGCAGCTATTTCGATAGCCTGACGATGAAGGGCATTCCCTTGCATAAGATTATTGTCACCAGTGTGCTTCGGTCCAAGGATGATGTGGAGCGTCTTCGTGGTCATAATGGTAATGCCACGCAAAATAGTTGTCATCTCTATGGCACGACTTTCGACGTCTGCTATAACCGCTATAAAACTGTAGAACCGCCCGGAGAGCAACGGCGTGTCGTGCGCAATGATACGCTGAAATACATTTTGGCCGAAGTGCTTCGTGATATGCGTGAGGAAAAGCGCTGTTATGTCAAATACGAGGTGAATCAAGGGTGCTTCCACATCACTGTGAGATAGTGATGTGGAAAGGGTTAATCCATTCTGTTCATGTAGTCTTCGTATGAGAATTTGCGGAGCATCTCAAGTTCTCCATCGGGGTGTGCCAGCATGAGAGAAGGATGGGAGATACCATTGAACATTGTTGTCTTCACGGTCGTATAGTGGATCATGTCCTCAAAGATAATGTTCTCGCCAACCTGTAACTCATGGTCAAACTTCCAATAGCCCATGAAGTCACCGCTAAGACAGGAGTCTCCTCCAAGGCGATAGATGTGCGGAGCCTTTTCTGCCGGGTAAAGACCGTCGGCATCGGTACCAATACTTTCTGCGAAACGCACTTGTGGCTGATAAGGCATTTCCAAGCAGTCGGGCATGTGACAAGTGAAACTGACGTTGAGAATTGCTGTGCGTATGCCATGATTCTCAACAATGTCGACCACTTGACTTACCAAAGGTCCCGTCTGCCATAGGAAAGCACTGCCTGGCTCCAATATCAGTTTTAAGTGTGGGTGGCGTTTGTGGAAGCCATTCAGGATGTTGATCAGCAACTCTGTGTCGTAGTCTTTGCGAGTCATCAGATGTCCGCCGCCAAAGTTGATCCATTTGAGTTGTGGAAACCATTTGCCGAACTTTTCTTCGATATGAGCGAGCGTGCGCTGGAAAACATCGGCTCCACTCTCGCAATGGCAGTGGCAATGGAATCCTTCTATATCTTTTGATAGCTCTTCCGGTAATTGGTCGGCAGTGACACCAAAGCGTGATCCTGGTGCACAAGGGTTGTAGAGCAACGTCTCTACTTCACTGTACTCCGGATTAACGCGTAGGCCGAGGCTGATCTCCGGATTGGCTTTTTTTGCCTTGGCGGCGAAACTTTGATGTTGGCTCAGAGAGTTGAAGATAAGATGACTGGAATAATGTGCAATCTCAGAGATGTTGTCATCGGTATATCCGGGACAGAATGTGTGAACACGACTGCCAAACTTTTCGTAACCAAGTCTTGCTTCGTAGAGTGAGCTGGCGGTTGTAGCGGGGATGTATTCCCGAAAAATAGAGAAAGTCTTCCAAAGAGCGAAGGCCTTGAAAGCAAGGATAATCGTTGTGTCGGACCGTCGGGCTACATCGCTGATAAGTTTGAGATTCTTACGCAAGCGTTGCTCTTCGAGCACGTAGGCCGGGTAATGGAGTTGGCTAAAAGTCTGCAAATCTACCTTCATATATCAATTTTTTAATGCAAAGATACGTTTTATTTTCCAATATTATTGTGAGTGTGAGAGAAAATTCCTACATTTGCATCATCAAAGGCAATGACCATTACACTTTTGTTATATAAACGCTAAACAAGATGAGTGAAAAAAACTCTTTTTTGGTTTTCTCGGGAACAAAGACGAGATACCTTGCAGAAAAGATTTGTGCCAGCTTGGGTTGCCCGTTGGGCAATTTAGTCATCACGCGCTTCTCTGACGGTGAGTTTGCTGTCAGTTATGAGGAATCGATCCGTGGCCGTGATGTTTTCTTGGTGCAGAGCACCTTTCCGAATTCTGACAACCTTATGGAATTGTTGTTGATGATCGACGCTGCCAAGCGTGCATCCGCACGTCACATTATTGCAGTGATTCCATATTTTGGTTGGGCACGCCAGGATCGCAAGGACAAGCCACGTGTAAGCATTGGTGCCAAGCTTGTCGCAGACTTGCTGAGTGTGGCGGGCATTGACCGTCTGATCACTATGGATCTGCATGCTGATCAGATCCAAGGCTTCTTCAATGTGCCTGTAGATCACCTTTATGCTTCTGGTGTGTTACTGCCCTATCTGCAAAGCTTGCGTCTGAAGGATCTTGTGATTGCATCGCCCGATGTGGGTGGTTCTAAGCGTGCCAACACATTTGCCAAGTATCTGGGTTGCCCATTGGTGCTGTGCAATAAGACAAGAGCACGTGCCAATGTGGTAGAAAGCATGCAGATCATCGGTGACGTGAAGGGCAAGAATGTGGTGCTTGTCGACGATATGGTAGACACTGCCGGCACCATTACTAAGGCTGCCGATTTGATGATGGAGCATGGTGCACTGAGTGTGAGAGCCTGTGCCTCGCATTGCGTCATGAGTGGTCCGGCCAGTGAGCGTGTCGAGAACTCTGCGCTTGAAGAGATTGTTTTCACAGATTCGATCCCTTATACACAGCGTTGCCATAAGGTAAAGCAGCTCAGCGTGGCTGATATGTTTGCCGAGACGATCCGTCGTGTGGTGAATAACGAGAGCATCTCTTCTCAGTATCTGGTATAAACAAAGACGATTATCGTCAAAGAATATAAAAAAAGCTCCCGCCGGGTTGGCGGGAGCTTTTTTTGCGCTTGTACCTTGTCGGGGAGACGGGGGCTCACTATAGAGGGGGCGTCACGATATATCGTGACGAACAGAACTGCAAGACGGAGCGGCTGCAAGACAGGGGCCTGGATATGGTGACCGGGTACTGTCTTGCAGGGCTCAGTATCTACAGTTTTGGCGTGATGATGCCATGGCGATAAGCGTAGAGGAGCTCCATGAGGTCATCGATCTGCTTGCGCAGTTCCACTCCCTTGTCCGTATCCGCTACCAGCATCCGGTGGGCAGACATCTCGACAATCTGTGTTGTGGACTTGATGTCGGTACCACGCAGGATGGCATCTTCTGTGCTTGTGAAGGGCTCGTGTTGCACGAGTTGGAAGCCACGGCTGTGATAGACAAGTGTGTAACCGGCAATGCCGGTCTGCTTGTGATAGGCTTGTGCAAAGCCGCCGTCGATGACCATCAGTTTGCCTCCCGCCTTGATAGGATTCTCTCCGGCACCTACTTTCACGGGCACGTGACCGTTGATGATATGTCGGTTAGGGCCAGTGACGCCGAAGGCATCCATGATTTGCTCGCAAATCTTCTCATCGTCGCGCAGTTTGAAGTAGTTGCCCTTATGCTCGGCATGGGTTTCTTTATCTTCGATGAAATAGCGCTCGAACGTTGCCATCTTAGACTTGTCGAAGAGAGGGCTGTCCGGACCGCACCAGAGATAGAAGAAATAATCAATGGCATAGTCGCGCTCCACAGGGTTGGTGTCGTTTTGGTAAGCGGAGCGTACCAAATGCCCGACGGTCTCCATCAGATTTTTTCCTGCCACAGGTTGACCTTGATAGACTTCCACTTTTTTCAAGCTGCCATCTTCTTCGAGAGGTATGGATGCATGATAAAGCAGGTTGTTGTTGCATACCAAGTACATACAGCCATGGTCGAGCAGCATGTCGATATGTTTGTGGAGCTTCTCACTGACCATGAAGCTATGATGCAGTCTTTGCAGCAGTTCGTGCTCCTCATCTGTGAGAACGCAAGGATTGGCAGGATCGATGGTTGGAAAATGGCAACTACGCAGCGAGTAGATCTTCCCTTCAAGCATGATCGTGCCATGTTCATAATCGATGAAATTGAAAAGCTCGCGATCTTGCATCTTCCATTCTGGGTGTTTCTCATAGAGTTGCGCTTCCAGTTTAAACTGCATTACAGCGATTGCCTTATGCATTTGGGCCGTGAGCCGTATGGACTTCTCATTGAGGTTCTCGGCATCACCCGAGAGGATGGGGCGGAACTCTGTGCAGGGATCATCAGCGTAAGCGTCCATGGCAAAGGTGGCCAATGGTACCATATTAATACCATAGCCTTCCTCGAGTGTAGCGAGATTGGCGTATCGCAGTGATATGCGTATGACGCTACAGATGCAGGCATCATTGCCGGCGGCTGCTCCCATCCACAGCATGTCGTGGTTGCCCCACGTGATATCCCAGTGATGATAGTTCTGAAGCAAGTCCAAGATTTTATGCGCTCCTGGACCGCGGTCATAGATGTCTCCGAGAATATGCAACTGGTCGATGGCGAGTCGCTGGATGACGTTTGCGATGGCAATGATAAAGGCATCAGCCCGTCCCGTGTTGATGATCGTATCAATGATGACGTTGACGTATGCGGTCTTGTCAGAATCCTCCGTGCGTTCATGGAGCAGTTCCTGAATGATATAAGAGAAGTCTTTGGGCAACGATTTGCGCACCTTGCTGCGTGTGTATTTGCTGGAGACATCACGGCAGACGGCTACGAGATGGTGGATTGTGATATGATACCAGTCGTCGAGGTCTTTTTCCGAAGCCTTGACGAGTTCCAGTTTCTGTTCGGGGTAATAAATGAGTGTGCAGAGTTCTCGCTTCTCTGTCTCACGCAACGTTGTACCAAAGAGTTCGCCAACTTTGCGTTTGATATTACCGGATGCGTTTTTCAGAACGTGTTGGAATGCCTCGTATTCTCCATGAAGATCAGCCAGGAAATGCTCAGTACCTTTGGGCAGGTTGAGGATAGCTTGGAGATTGATGATCTCTGTACTGGCGTCGGCCACCGAGGGGAAGGACTGTGCCAGCAATTGCAGGTATCGTACGTCGAGTTTCTTATTGTCGTTCATAATCATTGGAAGATTTGTGTAAAAAAGAAAGTTTTATGGAATGTTTAGGTTGTTAATGCCTCATGTTGATAGCATAGCCATCGGGGAGACGAAGTGTCTTTTGCAGTTTTTTTGTTACTTTTTGTGTAAAGTCGGCAAGCCCCATCGTTTTCAAAATGTCTGCCACCCGATCTTCGTCCATCGGTGTGAAACGAAGTGTCATATAGACGTTGGCCAAATGCCGCAGAGGCACACGGCCGTTTTCACTCTCATAATGCAGGTTGATCAATTCAATGACCAGTTTGCGTTCTCCCACTTCATTCTTGTCAACATTTTCGCTGAGTTTGCTACGGACAAGGATAGAGTGGGGGATCAGCGTGTCGGAAGGCAGGTCATCTTCTGGGTATTTCCATGGAAGAGGATATCTGTCAATATCGTGCACGTTGAGTTCTGGCTTGCTGATATTGAGTCTTTCCAGTCCCAGACTGAGATAGTCGTCGACATGCTCGTCGGTAGCGTAGATGAGTATCATGCGCCATTGCTCATTGGTGAGCTTGGCCCATTGTTGGCAGAGCTTATTGCATTGTTCGTGGTCACGGAGCATGAAGTCATCGATGCCTATCTGTATTGTGCCGCAAAGCAGAGCATTGATTTCCTCCGTGATCGAGAAACGCACATTGGAGTCGATGACTTTACGATAGAGTCTTTGGGTAGCTTGTGCCACTGACTCAAATGTCACCATACTGGTGAGAATAGGATTTTTGATCAATACCTTACGGGCATTGAGATGAAGCTGTTGAAAGGAATGCTCCTCGAGTTTTCCACATACTTGCACTGCACTGGCCTTGGCAATGACTTTTTTCCATCTCAGCCAGTCATAGGAATGCCGATGTTGGGCATAGACCCAAGGCTGCAGGTCGCCCAAGGGTGTGATGACCACAGGGATGTGCAGACTGTATGCTTTGTGTAGGAGGTGGAGGACAGAGCGGTGCCAAAGGGTGAAGACATGTATGACGTCGTAATCGTCCAGGACGGCCAGGGTCGAGCGGTCGAGTGAATGAAGGCAGGTCACCTCATAGTCTTGAGTCAGCAAGGTCTGTAGCTTTGAGACATAAGCCTGTCCCAATGCATAGCTTGCTGATCCCGAGGGGAGAAAGATGAGGAGATTCTGCTTTTCCATAGATGGATGTCCAATATTTATTGTTTGTGTGTGGTGAAGTCATAGGGGCTGGCAAACAGATAGCGCACGGCAGTGGCTAACCTTCTCCAAACCACAGTCAGTTCCAATGGTAACACGCTCCACAGTGTGATGGGTTCTCGTAAACGGCTAAAAGCCCTGTGGGCTCCACACAGACGGAGTATAATGGTGAGGATGAAAGCTAAGACAGCTGCACCCAGCATCACCCATTTCTGCGTCAGTGTTCCCCATAAAGCAATACCCAAGATGGCCCAGACATTCAGATGAAGCAGGATCTGATCTGTGATAAACAACATACGGTGGGGCAGGCTACGGCTAAGATGGCGGCGGGTAGCTAAATAAAAAAGACGGTTGCTGCGCCAAGCGCGTTTGGTAGGTTTGTCGTCGGTCATTATCGCCTTTGGATGGGTAACGACTTGCGTCATACCCTTTTCAGCATATTTGTTGACCAGACATTCATATTCTCCTCTGACCAAGCTCAATGATCCTTCAAAACCATCATTCTGCATGAACTCATCCTTCTGTATAGCAACCGTATGGCTCAACGTACGGTAAGCTGTACCTTTGACGTCTTCACGGAGAAGATAGCAAGCTGCCTGCAGACGGTCGAATCGCCATGCGGCCGGTGTCTCTGGCTCGAAGTGACCATAGCCGATAACCATTTTTGTGTCAGCCATCGTGCAGGCTTTACCGATATGTTGCAGCCATTGACGACTCGACGGCGTAGAATCAGTTTCGATAAACACCACCCACTGTGTCTGTGCAGCCTTCACGCCTAAGGTCATGGCCAAACGTTTTCGGCTCATGTACCGTGAGGAGTTGGGGATATAGGTGACGTAGAGCGACACATGTGGATAAGCCGCGGGATCAGTTTCCATGCTGTGTTTGAAACGCTTCAAAACGTCCAGCGTATCGTGTGCACCATATTCTGTGACTACGATGACTTGGTATCCGGCAGGATAATCCTGTTGAAGTATATCCGGAAGGTGGCGTTCCAGTTTCTCTGCTTCTTCGTGAGGCGAGAGGATCACTGTCAGTTTAGGGAGAGAAGGTTGTTTTGTATTATTGGCGTTTACAGGTTCGTCAATCTTTTCTTCCTGGTTCTCCGTAGACTCAAGGGGTCCTTCGTCTCCAGAAGCAGTGTTTGTTTCAGAGTTTGTGTTGTAGCTATCCTTTTCCGGTTCCTCTTCCTCATCGTGTGAGGGCAGGAAACGGAAAAATGGATTCATGAGAGAAGACAGAACAGCCAAAATGATGACAGCTGCTCCGCAGACAATCGTTGTTGTATCAAAAAATAAAGCAATGTTCATTTTTTATATAAAGTCTTCAGTAATGTAGCCTTTGGGCAATGGGCGGCAGTTGTATTGGCTGGCCATGATCTCACCATAGGCGCCGGCAGAGCGAAGTGCGATGAGATCGCCACGGTGTGTGGTGTTGAGGTCAACCGCCTTCGCAAAGACATCACTTGATTCACAGATGGGACCTACTACATCGTATGTGGCCGCAGGCTCATTGCTTGACAAGTTTTCTATTTTGTGATATGCCTGATAGAGTGCGGGGCGTATGAGATCCGTCATACCGGCATCTACGATGACAAATTGCTTATAGGTGCCCTGCTTGACGTATAGTACTTTGGTGATGAGGCTTCCCATCTGAGCTACCACAGCACGACCAAGCTCGAAATGGAGCTTTTGACCTGGGCGCAGACGCAGGTGTGAGGCATAGGTCTTGAAATAGTCATGGAAGTTGGGGATCGGTTGACGGTTGGGATGATCGTAGCTCACGCCCAGTCCGCCGCCTACATTGATATTTGAGACTTTAACCTGATGCTTTTCCAAGAGATCCTGGAGCTCGTTGATGCGATTGCAAAGTGCCTCAAAGTCGCCCATGTCGAGGATCTGACTGCCAATATGGAAGTGGAGACCTAGAAACTCGATATGCTTCATCTCTTTGATGCGCTCAATGGTAGGGAGCATATCTTCCATGGCGATACCGAACTTGTTCTCAGCCAGTCCCGTCGTGATGTTGGCGTGTGTGTGTGCCCCTACGTTTGGGTTGATGCGCAGGCAGACGCGGGCCACCGTGTTCTTGGCTGCAGCCAACTCGTTGATCACCTCTAATTCAGGGACGCTTTCCACGTTGAAGCAGAAGATATCGGCATCCAATGCCAAGTTGATTTCCCAATCACTCTTGCCTACGCCGGCAAAGACAATCTTATTGGCGGGGAAGCCGCTTTTCAGACTGGCCCGGATTTCTCCTCCACTAACGCAGTCTGCACCTAAACCAGCCTGACTGATGATGTTGAGCACCTTGGGATTGGCATTGGCCTTCACCGCATAGTGCACGTTGAAGTTGTCATACGATTTACACTCTTCGTTGATTGTGCGCAGCGTGTTGCGCAAAAGAGTTGTGTCGTAATAATAAAAAGGAGTCGTCACTCCACTGAACTTCTCAATGGGGAAACGACCTTTGGTCAGCTCTCTTTTCATTTTCTTATCTTCAGATGAGAGGGATCCGCAAGGGATCCCTTATATTGTCTGTTGACGATGTTTGTTATTTATTGTTGAACAGTGTGTCACTGAGGCTTTGCAGAGCTCTCTTCTTGTCGGCTTCCCGGATGAGGAATGAGATGTTGTAGTTGCTGCCGCCATAGCTGATCATTCTAACGGGAATGTTCTTCATGGCTTCTGTTGCCATTGTCTCGAAGCCGAGGTTGCTCCAGTCGAGATCGCCAACTACGCAGATGATGCACATGTCGGTGTCGACGGTGACGGTGCCATATTTCTTCAGTTCGTCAACGATTTCGTTCAGATGTGCGTCGTTGTCGATGCTCATGGACACGCCTACTTCTGATGTAGCGATCATGTCGATCGGAGTCTGGTAGCTCTCGAAGATTTCAAAGACCTTGCGCAGAAAACCGGTGGCCAGCAACATGCGTGACGACTTGATTTTGATGGCGATGATATTGTCTTTGGCGGCGACGGCTTTGATCTTGCCTCTGACGAGGACGTTGTCGATGATCGTCCCCTCAGCGTCCGGGTCGAGTGTATTTTTCAGTCTAACAGGGATTCCGGCATACTTAGCAGGCTGCACGCAGGTAGGATGCAGGATCTTGGCACCGAAGTAGGCAAGCTCGGCAGCCTCCTCGAAGTTGAGCTGGTGGATGGCCTCGGTGTGATCTACTACGCGCGGGTCGTTGTTGTGCATACCGTCGATGTCGGTCCAAATCTGTATCTCGTCGGCGGGAAGCACCGAGCCGATGAGCGAAGCTGTGTAGTCAGAACCTCCGCGTTGCAGATTGTCGACCTCGCCATAGGCGTTGCGGCAGACAAAGCCTTGAGTGATATAGATTTGATGACCTTGGTTTTTCTCCATCACCTCGTGAAGCTTGTCTTTAATATAAGCGGTATCAGGCTCACTGTTTTTGTCCGTGCGCATGAAGTCAAGGGCATTGAGCAGCACGGCATCGACTCCTTGCTCTTGCAGGTAGTTGACAACCATGTTGGTTGACATCACCTCTCCCTGAGCCACGACAGCTTTTTCCTCGAAGCTGGTGAAGAGGTCTTTGGTGAAAGAGCGCAGATAGTTGAATTCTCCTATCAGGAATTCTGTGGTTTTCTTTTTGAAGGCATCTGTATCGTAAAGTTCGTCTACATGCTTCATGTATTTCTTTTCGAGGTTGTTGATCACCTCGTTGGCACCGTCGGGATTTTTCTTGTAGAGATAGTTGCTGATTTCTACGAGAGAGTTCGTTGTGCCGCTCATGGCTGAGAGAACGACAAAGGTGGGCTCGCCTGAAGCGGTGACGAGACCTGCTACATGTTTCATTCGATCTGGTGATCCAACGGAAGTACCTCCAAATTTTAAAACCTTCATATTGCTTAGTCTTTATGGATTGACGTGTTATATATTATAAATAGGAGTGGTTGCCGGCTACATCGTAGCCTCGTCCTCGGTGAGGTCGAGATTAGCGTATTCTTTGGTGACGTCACTGAGCAGTCCTTCCTTGCATCGGTATACGATACCAGGGAAGCGGTCGAGTAGCGGAATGTTGTGAGTCGACATGACGACGGCCGTACCCGTGGTAGTGATGTCTTTGAGCAACTTCACGATATTGCATGCCGTCTCTGGGTCGAGATTGCCGGTAGGCTCGTCGGCGATGATGATCTTGGGATGGTTGAGCAGGGCACGTGCAATGGAGATGCGCTGTTGCTCGCCGCCGGACAGTTCATGAGGCATGCTCTCTTTACGGTCGGCCATGCCCACAGCCTCAAGCACTTCGTCGATGCGCTGATCGATCTTTTTCTTGTCCTTCCAACCTGTGGCTTTGAGCACGAAGCGCAGGTTGCGGTAAACAGTCTGGTCATGGAGCAACTGAAAGTCCTGAAAGATGATGCCCATTTCCTTTCGGAGTGCAGGCACCTCTTTGCGCTTGAGTACTTTCAGATCGCGTCCCAGGACCTGGGCCTTTTCTGTTTCTTTCTGTGGAAGGTCAAGCTCGCAATAGAAAGTCTTGAGCAGTGAACTCTTGCCGGATCCCACCTTTCCTATCAAATAGATAAATTCTCCTTCCTCGGCATGGAAATCCACGTCATGGAGGATGAGTTTGTCTTGTTGGTATATATTTACTTTATGATAATCGATAAGCATGATCAACTAATACTTTTCTAAGTTACATATCAGAGTAGGACGCAAACAGGGTATACTTTATTCCTGTGACTTCTTGATGCGACGGGCCTTGTCCCAGTTGGGATTATGGCGCTTGGCCAGTTCATTGGCCAGGGTCTCAATGCGCATGCCTTTGGCACTCAGCAGGACGATGAGATGGTAGATGAGGTCGGCACCTTCATAGACCAATTGCTCTTTTGTGCCTCCGACAGCTTCTATCACGGTCTCAACGGCTTCCTCACCAACCTTTTGTGCAATTTTGTTGATGCCTTTGCGGAAGAGGCTGGTAGTGTAGCTGTTCTCCGGCATTTCTTCTTTGCGCTTGTTGATAAAGTCCTGTAATTCACTGAGGAATTCCACTGGATTACATTTGTTGGTATCACCCCAGCATGTGTCCGTGCCTTTGTGGCAGACGGGGCCGTCGGGATTGACTTTGATCAGCAACGTGTCATTATCGCAGTCGTTTTGAATGGAAACCAGATGCAGGTAGTTGCCCGATGTTTCGCCCTTTGTCCAAAGACAGTTACGTGAACGGCTCCAAAACGTGACCAACTTCGTGTCCATGGTCTTTTTGTAGGCTTCTTGATTCATAAAACCCAGCATGAGCACGTTCTTGGTGGTTGCATCCTGTATGATGGCAGGAACCAACCCTCCCATTTTCTCAAAGTCTATTTCCATATTGTCCTTTATTTACTATGGTATGTTGTCGTATCTAAATTTGTTTATATTCTCACATTGATCCCCTCTCTTCTGAGATATTGCTTTAGTTCGGGGATGGTGATCTCGCCGAAATGGAAGACAGAGGCAGCCAGAGCAGCATCTGCCTTTCCCAGCGTGAAGGCATCGCGGAAATGCTCTTTCTTTCCTGCGCCACCGCTGGCGATCACGGGTATTGCCACTTCTGTTGACAACTCTGCCAGTGCTTCGTTGGCGAAGCCTTGCTTGACACCATCGTGATCCATGCTGGTGAAGAGTATCTCGCCGGCTCCGCGGTCAGCGACCTCGCGGGCCCAGTCCATGAGGCGCAGAGGAGTACGTTCCCGTCCGCCTTTGATATAGCAGTGCCAGCCGTCGGCATCGTTGCGTGCGTCAATGGCACACACGCAAACCTGTGAGCCGAAGCGCTTGGCTATCTCGTCAATGAGCTCAGGGTGGCGGATCGCTGCCGAGTTGATGCTGATCTTGTCAGCACCGGCATAGAGTAGTCGCTCCACGTCGGCAATACTCTCTATTCCTCCACCGACGGTGAAGGGAATATTGATCTCACGGGCTACGCGCGTGACAAGATCCGTGAAGGTCTTGCGTCCGTCGGAAGTTGCCGTGATGTCGAGATACACCAGTTCGTCAGCACCTTGTCGGCTATATTCTTTTCCCAGTTCCACGGGATCGCCGGCCTGTCGAAGGTTGACAAAGTGTGTGCCTTTGACGGTCTCGCCGTCTTTGACATCGAGGCAGGGTATGATACGTTTGGCTAACATCTTTATCTTTCTTTGCTGTTGATGTATGGTTGAATGTCTGCGGCCGTGATCTTTCCTTCATACCAAGCTTTACCGAATACCACGGCGGGTACCTTTGCCTGGTCAAGGGCTGCTATGTCTGCAATGTTGCCCACACCACCGCTGGCGATGAGCTGTAGATGGGGATAATGTGCCATGATGTCACGATATAGTGCGGTGGAGGGGCCTTGCAGTGTGCCGTCGCGAGAGATGTCTGTGCAGAGCACCTTTGTGATGCCGGCATCGACCCATTCATGCAGGAAATCTGTCAGGCTGACGGAAGAGTCCTCTTTCCATCCGTTGATGCTGATGCGACCGTCGTGCGCGTCAGCACCGAGAATGATACGGTCAGCACCAAAGTGCCCGATCCATTTCCCTACCTCCTCAGGATGAGTGACGGCGATGCTGCCTGCGGTGACCATAGAGGCTCCAGCCTGAAAGGCACGGTCGAGATCATCGTTGCTCTTCACACCGCCTCCAAAGTCTACGGTGAGACTGGTGGCGTGGGTGATGGCGGAGAGTACGCCAACATTGACGATATGCTTGGATTTGGCTCCATCGAGATCCACGACATGAAGACGGCGGAAGCCAAGTGCCTCAAACTGCTTAGCCTGATCCACGGGATCGTCGTTGTAGGTGGCCACCTGCTGGTAATCACCGCGGGTGAGGCGCACACATTTGCCATCGATGATGTCAATGGCTGGTATGAGTTCTATGTTGTGCATGGCTGATCCTGATTAATCTTCTATTTCCAAAAAGTTGCGCAGAATGGTCTCTCCCACCTGTCCACTCTTCTCCGGGTGAAACTGTGTCGCCCAAAAATTTTTTTTATGGATCGCTGCGGAGTAGGGGAGGATATAGTTGGCCTGAGCGATCGTGTCTTCACATACTGGCACATAATAGCTATGGACGAAATAGGTGTAGTTGCCTTCGTGGAGTCCTTTGAAAAGCGGCGACTTCAGATGTGTGAGCTCATTCCATCCCATAGCGGGCACTTTCTCGTCATGGTGATTGGGAACAAACTTCTTCACATCCACGTCAAAGATGCCCAAGCATGGTGTGTCACCCTCTTCAGAATGTCGGCACAACAATTGTTGTCCCACACATATGCCCAACACAGGTTGTCTCAGTCCTGTGATGATTTTGTCCAGCCCATGCTGTCGCAGATAGTCCATGGCCGTTTTGGCATTGCCTTGTCCGGGGAATAGGACACGGTCCGCTTTCTGTAGCTGTTCTGCCTCGTCGGTAATCTGCGGGGTAATACCTAACCGTTTGAGGGCGTTTACCACTGAAAACATGTTGCCAGCATTGTATTTTACGATCGCTATTTCCATAATTGCTGCAAATTTACATTATTTTAGCTACAATCGTGCAAGGATGCAAGAAAAACCGACCTTCGGCTAACGATTTTTTTGTTTTCTGAGCCTCGGAGCAGGGCAAGAGATGTTTATTTCAATCGCATCTGCAAGTGTCCGGTATAGCTGACGGTGAGTTGTACTTCATAGCTGCTCATGCTGTCGGGAATGACCAACACAGCAATGTAGTGAACACCATTCTTGTCGATAGAGTCGAATATCAGATCGCTGAGGATCGCCTGCCCCAGGAAATCCTCAGGAACGATATGTTTGAACTGTTGTTTGCGGAAGTCACCGGAAAAGAGTTTTGTAGCACCATGATAGACATTGAGGTTGACGATATTATCGTAATAGACATTGTCTACCTCCACGCCTTCGTCGTTGTATGAGGCTTTGACAACCTTGTACGTGGTAGGGTTGACAGTGACGTAGCAGTGGTATCCGACGTTGTTGTAGCTTACGATGGTGTCACGTTTGATGAGCTGGTTTTGGTTGACAGCCTTCGGCTTTTGGTGTGTAAACTGTGCGGCATCGTCTGGATCATCACTTTTTTCCAGTTTCACCTCATCGCCGTTTTGGTTTTTAAAGATAAAGAGGTGCGGTGTCTGCTTGATGATGGGATATTTAATATCCTCGGCACCATGCAACACGAGCGTGTCCTCAACTATCTGGAATCTTACAGGCTGGCTCGTTGTGTCGGGATAGAAGATCGAGTCGCCTTGGGCTTCGAAGGCGACACTCTCCTCATCTTCGTTCACCCATATACCTTGTAGCATCTTCTTGGCTGCGAGGTCTTCTTGCGGAGCTGAAACTTGTTTAGCCCGCTCACGGCATCCGCCAATACTTATCGTTAAAGCTGTGAGCAAACATATCAGCAGAAAGAATTGCTTTTTCATAGACTACATTTTATATATAGGTGTCACGATTCCTTGTCGACAAATGATGATGGACTATTGTCCTATGCAGTGATATTCGATCCCGGCCTCACCGAGCTCCTTGGCATCGAAGATGTTCCGGCCGTCGATGACCAGTGGGCGCCGCATGGCTCGGGCGATAACGTTCCAGTTGGGCAGGCGGAATTCTTTCCACTCTGTGAGCAGGAGCAGCGCGTCGGCCTGGTCAATGGTGTCGTACATGTCGTGGCAGTAGACGACGGCATCGCCCACGCGGCGCTTGCATTCGTTCATCGCCACGGGGTCGTAGGCGCGGATTGTACAACCGGCGTCCTTCAGCAATTTGATAATGACCAGGGCTGTGGACTCGCGCATGTCGTCTGTCTCAGGTTTGAAAGCCAGTCCCCACAGTGCGATGGTCTTGCCTTTGAGGCCCTCTGATCCGTAGGCCTTCTCAAGTTTTTTGAAGAGCACGGTCTTTTGACGCTCATTGACATGCTCCACTGCCTTGAGTACTTCCATAGAATAGCCATTGTCGTCGGCGGTTTTGATAAGTGCTTTCACATCTTTGGGGAAGCACGAACCGCCATAGCCACAACCGGCGTAGAGAAATTTACGGCCTATGCGGGTGTCGCTGCCGATGCCTTGTCTGACCATGTTGATGTCGGCATGTACTAGTTCACATAGGTTAGCCATGTCGTTCATGAACGATATGCGTGTGGCGAGCATCGAGTTGGCAGCGTATTTGGTCATCTCGGCACTCGGAATATCCATGAAGATCACCCGGAAGTTATTGATCAGAAAAGGCTTGTAGAGACGCGAGAGTATCTCTTTGGCCCGCTCCGACTCTACGCCGATGACCACGCGGTCGGGACTCATGAAGTCCTTGATGGCGTTGCCCTCTTTAAGAAATTCAGGGTTACTGGCAACGTCGAACTGCACTTTTGCACCCCGCTTGTCCAGTTCTCTCTGAATAGTGTCCTTGACTTTCTTGGCGGTGCCTACGGGCACAGTGCTCTTGGTGACAACGACGACATATTTGTTAATGCTTTGTCCGATGGTCTTGGCCACTTGCAGCACATAGGTCAAGTCAGCAGACCCGTCTTCGTCGGGTGGTGTACCAACAGCTGTGAAGATGATCTCTTGTTCGTTGACAATAGAAGCCAAATCGGTCGTAAACTTCAATCGACCTGCCTTGACATTCTTCTGTACCAACTCCACGAGCCCTGGTTCGTAAATAGGTATGTCGTTGTTTTGTAAACGCTGGATTTTCTCGGCATTGGTGTCTACACAAGTGACGATGGCACCTGTGTCAGCAAAGCACGTACCACTGACGAGTCCTACGTATCCGGTTCCAACTATTGCTATGTTCATTGTTATACCGTTTAAGCAGTGTTTGTGCTTTGAGACTATTATTCAAAAAAGTCCGCGTTTTTGAAGTCTTTGCCTTCCAAATCTTTCGGACTGGTGACGACATCTTTCTGATCGATAGGCCAGTTGATGCCAATTTGGGGATCGTTCCACCGGATGCTGGCTTCGTGGGCAGGAGCGTAGATGTTGTCAACTTTATAAGTAAAGACAGCCTCCTGGCTCAGCACTAGGAAACCATGGGCAAAGCCACGGGGGATAAAGAGTTGACGCTTGTTGTCCTCCGACAGCTCAACCATCACATACTTACCGAAAGTCGGGGATGACTGACGAAGATCTACAGCCACATCGAGTACTTTGCCTTTGATGACTCTAACGAGTTTTGCCTGGGAGAATTCACCCTTTTGGTAATGCAGTCCACGCAATACGCCGTAAGACGACTTCGACTCATTGTCCTGGATGAAGTCGACCTTGCCCACATGGGCCTCAAAGTCGCTTTTTTTCCAAGCCTCGAAGAAATATCCTCGGTTATCGTTAAAAACTTTTGGAGTTAATATCCAAACTCCTTTGATATTTGTCTCTTCGTATTCCATCTTGTCTTTCGTAATATTTTGCCACAAAGATAACAAATTCATTTGAATAATTTGCAGTGTTGTCTAAAAAAAATGTCAGGTCTGATTTTTAGTATGTTATTTTTTGGTGTTTATGGCCTTTTTTCTTAATTTTGCAAACGTGATAGAATTAAGTAGACATATAGAAATATTGCTTTTGGACAATGATTGTGTCATTGTTCCCGGCTTTGGTGGGTTTATGGCGCACTATGTCAGTGCTATATACGATCCGACCGACGGCACCTTTCTACCGCCGAAGCGCACGGTGGGCTTCAATCCAAAGCTCACCATCAATGATTCGTTGCTTACACAATCTTATGTCGAAGCTTATGATATCAGCTATCCCGATGCCTGCAAGCGCATAGAGGAGGAAGTGCGTGAGCTGAAAGGCCATCTGGAAAACGAAGGCTATTTCGAGTTGACAGATATTGGAACGATCCGTGTCAACAGTGATGGCCATTATGAGTTCTCACCCTGTGAAGCTGGGATTCTTACTCCCTCGCTCTATGGCTTGGGCTCGTTTGAAATGAAGGCACTCGGTCCCACTGTCAAAGAGTCTGGTGAAGAAGAAATTGTTGCCAATGCGGCAGTGGTGATGCCGAAAATTCAGAGTGCCGATAGTGAGAACGCTGTTACAGACAAGTCGGACAAACGCGACGTGCGTCTGATCGCCTTATGGCGTAATGTGGCTGTAGCGTGTATTGCACTTATCGTCTTTCTGCTCTTGCCGACACGTTTGAGCAATGGTCAGGGTGTCATTGAGAGCCGGGTTAACACCGATCTGCTCCAGCCCGTCTTGCCCCAGCAGAAGACCTTCGGAGAGAAGACGGTAGGCGAGACGGTCAGAAAGGCTAATGTGAAAGCTTTAATCCAGAAGGCCAAGCAAGACAGTGCTGTTCGGAAATTCCAGACTGGGCAGACTGTCGGGACGGGCTATACGATCGTTTTGGCCAGTCAGGTCAGCAAGGCCAATGCTGAGACTTATGTACAGAAACTTCACAAAAGAGGCTTGGATAGCGCAAAGGTGCTTATGCTCAGAGGCCGCAGAAGGGTGGTCTATGGTATGTATTCCTCTGCCCATACGGCTCAAAAGATTCGCAACAAGCTTGCCGACTATGACGAGTTTGCTCAAGGTTGGGTGATGGAAGTGAAGCAGTAATGATCCATGGAACCATGAAAAAGATTCGTTGTCCTAAATGTGGAAACGTCATCTACTTTGATGAGAGTGAGGTGGATGAGAGCGGTACGTTTGTGACTGCCTGCCCTGAATGTGGAAAGAAAGTCGGAGTTAGATTGAAAATCGCGAAGAAATCTGTTGCTCAGGCTCCGCTGTCAAAAGAAGAGGATAAGGCAGCATCTGATTCTGTTGCCTCGCCTACAGTTGCAGAACCATCAGAGAACTTTGGAAAATTGGTCGTGATAGAGAATCGTTTCCATTATAAACAGGAGTTTCCTTTGCATCTTGGCGACAACGTCATCGGTAGAGCTTCCCGTAGTTCACATGTCGACTGTGCAATTGCCACGGATGATCCCAGTATGGATATGACACACTGCGTCGTGAACGTGTCGCATGACCGCAATGGGCAGCTTAAGTATATCCTTCGTGATGGTCCAAGTAATACTGGTACCTTTGTCGGCAATGAGTTGTTGGGCGACCATGAGCGTCGAGTGATAGAAGATGGAACATTGTTCACACTTGGCGCCACTTCGATCATCTTGTCATTGGAATAGAATATAATATGCTACAGATCCAAACAGCAATGTGGTTTGGGGCTTGTAGCAAAAAACAAAGCAGTGCTCCCGTATGTCTGAGAGCACTGCTTTGCTTTTGCCTATTTATTGTTAGCTTCTTTCATCTCACCTTCGATGTAGAGTCTCGTCATCTCCGGGACGCCATTTGTGCGGACGGTGATGGCCTTTTTGAAATGGCCTGGGAATTTGCCTTTGCCGTTGTAGGTCACAGAGATCACACCTTTCTCTCCCGGTTTGATTGGAGCTTTGGTGTAGGAAGGTACCGTGCAACCACAGCTGGCCAGGGCTTGGTTGATGACTAAGGGCTTGTCACCTACGTTGGTGAAAGTGAATGTGCATTTCTGCACGGGCTGGCTCTCGGAGAATGTGCCAAAGTTATAGGTAACCTTGTCAAACTTGATCTGAGCCTGCGCAAAAGCCTGTCCTATGCAACAGAACAGGAGCATGGCGAATAATAAAACTTTCTTTTTCATTTTATGATACTCTTTATTTGTTTTCTTTCTGTTGTACTCCTATATATATAAGGAGTGCGATTCTTTTTGTTGGTTTGTTGATCAGCGGGCATCATATCCCGCCTACATTATTTAAGACTTACAAAAATAGAAAATGTTTCTGACAGATGCTTCTTTTTGTTATACATTTAACAGAATTAAGCTATTATTAAAACTAAGTTAGGACAAAAATAGTTGTTTATCTCAATAAATCCACGTATATTTGCAGCAATTATACCTCAAACCTATAAGTATTCATCTAAAAGCATTTAGTTATGACGAAGGAAACGGAACAGAATGTCGTTACTGGTCACTTAGACAAGAAGAAGCTGATTTGGTTCTTGATCACTGCACTGGTAACGCTGATTATTTGGAATTTGCCAAGCGCCTGCTTTGGTATTGCTGGGCTCACTGTGGTACAGCAGAGAGTGATTGCCATCTTTGTGATGGCCGTGATGTTGTGGATTACGGAGGCTATACCTGCGTGGGCTACGTCTATTGCAATCATTTTTGTATTATTGTTCTGTGTGAGTGATTCCTCCTTCAATTTTTTGCAAGGCAACGAAGGACAGTATGGCCAGTTGTTGGACTCTGTAGGTATCATGGCCTGCTTTGCCGATCCAACGATCATCCTTTTCCTCGGTGGTTTCATCCTTGCCATCGCTGCTACCAAGTCGGGACTCGACGTGTGGATGGCAAAGACACTCATTAAGCCGTTTGGCAAGAAGAGTGAGAATGTGCTGTTGGGATTCCTGCTCATCACCGGTACCTTCTCCATGTTCATCTCCAACACGGCTACAGCCGCAATGATGCTGACCTTCCTTACGCCTGTCTTCAAGGCACTGCCTGCCAATGGCAAGGGGCGCATCGCCTTGACGATGTCTATTCCTATCGGTGCCAACCTTGGAGGTATGGGCACACCGATCGGTACACCGCCCAACGCTTTTGCCTATAAAGTGCTCATTGATCCTGCAGGGCTCAATATGCAGATCAGTTTCGGACAGTGGATGCTGATCATGGTACCACTGGTCATCGTTTTGCTGTTCATTGCATGGGTTGTACTGAAAAAGTTCTTTCCTTTTACTCAGAAAACCATTGAACTGAACATACAAGGTGATATGAGCCACAACTGGCGTACAGCTGTTGTCGGTATCACGTTTGCCTTGACCATCCTGTTGTGGATCGTTGGTAAGTATGTTGGCGTGAACTCCAACACGGTGGCTATGCTTCCGATTGCCATCTTTGCTATCACGGGCGTCATCACAGCCAAGGACTTGCAAAAGATCGACTGGGGTGTCATCTGGATGGTGGCCGGCGGCTTCGCTCTCGGATTGGCACTCAATGGCACAGGGTTGGCAAAGGTTGCTATTCAGGCTATACCGTTCGGCGAATGGAGTCCGATCGTGATCTTGATCATTGCGGGTCTGGTATGCTACTTCCTTTCCAATTTCATTTCCAACACGGCAACGGCAGCTCTGATGATTCCTATCCTTACGGTTGTCTGCGAGGGCATGGGCGATAAGCTGAGCGTCATCGGCGGCACATCCACCATGCTGATTGGTATTGCTGTGGCAGCATCTGCAGCCATGACTTTGCCGATCTCAACTCCTCCAAATGCTATCGCTTACTCTACAGGTCTGATCGATCAGAAGGATATGGCCAAGACAGGTGTTATCGTCGGTTTCCTGACACTGATCATTGGCTTTGTACTCTTGATCGTTGTGGGTAAAGCCGGTATATTCTGACGAAGTGTATGCGTATGGCATAATATCCAAGCAGGGCACTCTTCGGGGTGCCCTGGATTTTTGTATGCCTCGTGGCGGGGAGATGGATGCCGACATATACAATAAGGTGTCAGTTCGCTCGTTATTATTCATAAAGGTATCAATGAAATAATGCACCGTGATTAATATTACTTCTGACATGTTAGACAATAAACAGATCAATACCTTACAGCAATGTAAGTTGTTTGCGAATTTTTCAGAGACAGATATCATGCAGTTCTTAGACAGCATCAGTTACAAACGAATAGCTTTTAGCAAAAACGAGATCTATGCGCTTGCCGGTATGCCATACCGGCATGTCGACATCGTGTTGGAAGGAACAATGGTGTGCAGGATGTCTTCTGTGGGCGGAAAGCAGATAGAGGTGAGCCGCCTTCGGGCTGGGCATCTCATTGCGCCGGCCTTCATCTTCTCTGCCAACAATCTCATGCCCGTGAGCGTGGAGACCGTGGAGCCATGCTTGATTCTCCGCATCGACAAGGTGGATTTTGTCAGAGCGATCGATGAGAATAGTAGACTGTGTATGAACTTCATCCGTACGCTGTCTGACATCAACGTGTTCCTGACCCACAAAATCAACGTGCTATCGCTGATGACAGTCAGAGAAAAAGTAGGTTACCTGTTGATCAAGAGGGCGAAAGAACAGAACTCCCGCGTCATCCAGCTCTATCGCAGCCGACAACAGATTGCCGACAGCTTCGGCATTCAAAAGTACTCTTTGCAGCGTGTGTTGGCCGATTTCGAGAAGGAAGGTGCTATCGAGATTGATGGACGAAGCATTAAAATTCTGGACAGCAATAAGTTGAAGTGAACACTTTTAACTTTTTTTTGTTCATGAATGGGCACAATTGTTACCGTTGGAAATTGTGGAAGCATGGTATCTTTGCAGCATTAAATAATTAAATATCAGAAGGATGATGGGACAGCTGAAAGTTAAAAGAGTCTATTTGCCTGCCGAAGAACAGGATGGTTATCGCGTGCTGGTCGACAGGTTGTGGCCGCGTGGCATCTCCAAGGAGAACGCCAATATTGATGAGTGGAACAAATCGCTCGCACCGTCCACGGAGTTGAGAAAATGGTTTGGGCATCAGCCTGCGCTTTTCCCTGCTTTCACAGAGAAGTATATTGAGGAACTCAATCAGAGCGACGAGGGCAAAAGCTTTGTGGAAAGATGCAGGACGCTCTTGTCGCAAGCCAATGTGACGCTGCTTTTCGGTGCAAAAGACGAAACTCACAACCAGGCTGTAGTTCTGAAAAAGTGGATCGAGACAAAGTTGTAGTGTTAATTTATTAAAATTGTCAAAGAAAGACAATCGTCCTTTACTAACTTTTTATTACCTTTGTAGTCACAATTGGAAGATTGGCAGAGTGACCGAATGCGCTGGACTCGAAATCCGGTATACCCCTTTCGGGTATCGGGGGTTTGAATCCCTCATCTTCCGCCAAGCACTAAGGGAGGCCGACGAGAGCGGTTTCCCTTAGTGCGTTTATACACGTGGCATAATAGCCTATACACTCTCATTTATATTTTTTTCTAATATATAAGTAATACACGGTTTTCCAGATGTAATACACTTCCAAACAAAAAAACGGAATATGAGGGGGAAGAAAAGGTATCGTTTCTAAACGATAGAATGCCATACTGCTCAAGTCCGTTGATTAGCAGTATGGCATTCTGTTATCTTACTTATAATATATACTCTGCTTACTTTCCTTGCAGATAGCGCTCGGCTTCCAGTGCGGCCTTGCAGCCTGAGCCGGCAGCCACGACAGCCTGACGGTAGGTGGGGTCGGCGCAGTCACCGGCGGCATATACCCCTTCGATGTTGGTGCGTGGTGTGTCGCCCTGTGTCTTGATATATCCTACCTCGTCCATGTCGAGCTTGCCACGGAAAATGTCGGTGTTGGGTTTATGACCGATGGCGAGGAAGAAACCGTCAATAGGCAGATCGTATTTCTTCTCGTCGGCCTCGCCCTTGCGGTAAACCACATGAGCTCCTTCCACACCATTGTCACCATAGAGTCCGAGAGTATTGGTTTCATAGAGGATCTCTATCTTTGGATTGTCTTCTACACGTCTTTTCATGATCTCGGAGGCGCGCAGGTAAGGTTTGCGCACGATCATATACACCTTGCTGCAAAGGTTGGCCAGATAAGTGGCTTCCTCGCAGGCTGTGTCACCGCCGCCGACAACAGCGACAACCTTCTTGCGATAGAAGAAGCCGTCACAGGTGGCACAGGCAGAGACGCCCTGGCCACGGTATTTCTCCTCATCGGGAAGACCGAGGTACTTGGCAGATGCTCCTGTTGCTACGATGATCGTGTCAGCCTCTATCTTCTCGCCGCGGTCGTTGGTGGCCACGTAGGGCTTTTGGCTGAAGTCCACCTCGGTGATGACGCCGTCGCGGATGTCAGCGTCGAAGCGTGCTGCCTGCTTGCGGAAGTTCTCCATCATCTCGTTGGCGTCAATACCGTCGGGAAATCCGGGGAAGTTCTCGATGTCGGTGGTCTGTGTGAGCTGTCCGCCCATCTGCAAACCGGTGTACAGAGTAGGATTGAGATTGGCGCGTCCGGCGTAGATGGCGGCTGTGTAGCCAGCGGGTCCGCTGCCGATGATTAAGCACTTTGTCTTCATGTCGTTGTTCTCCTTTTCTATTATAGGGTGGTATAGGGGGTGAAATTATAACAGAGCCTCGATGTCCTTGGCAATATTGTCGATCTTCTCCGTAGGCTCGTAGCGCTTCACCACCTGCCCCTTCTTGTTGACGAGGAATTTGGTGAAGTTCCACTTGATATCCGGGTTCTCCTTATAGTTAGGATCAGCCTCGGAGAGCATCTTGTCGAGGATGGGGTAGATAGGATGTGTCTCGTCCCAACCGGCGAAGCCCTTCTGAGACTTGAGAAATTTATAGAGCGGGTCGGCGTCGTCGCCGTTGACCTTGATCTTCTTGAATTGTGGGAACTCGGTGCCGTAGGTGAGCTTGCAGAAAGAGTGGATGCTCTCGTCGGTGCCCGGTGCCTGCTGGCCAAACTGGTTGCAGGGGAAGTCGAGGATCTCGAAGCCCTGGGCATGGTATTTCTCATAGAGTTTCTCCAGTTCCTCATACTGAGGGGTGAAACCGCATTTGGTGGCTGTATTGACGATGAGCAGTACCTCGTTGGCATATTCGCGCAGGGATACTTCGTTACCCTTTCTGTCTTTCACACTGAATTCGTAAACAGTTCTCATTGTTTTCTATTCTTGGCTTTATCTTTGTTATGTTTTACAATCTTATGTTTTCACATTCTCCCTTTCTGAGACAATGCTAGGCAAAAGTACAAAAAAGAATGGAGATAGCCCATCTTTTGCTGGTTATTTTTGATTAATTAATAACGGGATTCTCTTCACACTGTAGGGAAATCCCTCTCACAAATATCCGATTTCCCGTTGCCGTTTAATAGAAATGCGTTAACTTTGCGGCATCAATAACATAAAAATGAAAAGGCAATGAAAAAGTTAATGTCTATAATCTCTATGCTGCTCCTCGCGCTGACCGCTACCACGCTGGTCTCCTGCGACGACGACAGCGATATCGCCATGACGCTTGAGGGAACGTGGCAAGGTGATATGAAAGTAAGTACAGATTATAATTATAATGGTCAGCATTATCATTATCAGGCTTTGTCCTCTGAGATCTGCTTTGTGCAAGATCCTTATACCTATTCTTCGGGAACGGGTTATTGGATCGACTATTATCAGAACTCGCCGTGGCGCAACAATCAAGTAGCCAATCATATCAAGTGGACGGTGTCCAACGGTGTCATCAATGTGTACTTCGTAGAAGAGGGTACATCAGTACAGATTCGCGACTATCGACTGTATCGCGGTCGCTTTGAAGGCACTATCTATTATGGTAACCAGACCGTAGACTTTAGTCTTGTCCAGGTGTCTTCACCCAACTGGAATAGCTACACTGATTGGGGGTATGACTACTACGACGACTATTATGGCGACTATGCCAAGAAGAATGTTGCTGGAACGCGCGCTAAAGATGATAGTACGGCAAAGCCGGTGAGACATTTCGGAAAGGTAGAGTAAGATTGATCAAGCAAGGTGGATTAAACATTCAGAGATATGAAAGCGTTTAAGATAATGATGGCAGTGGCAGCCATAGCTGTCGTGCCAATGCTTTTCACAAGTTGTGATGATGATCCGGATTACTGGTACGATGACTGGTATGATGACTGGACATGGGGCAATGACTACAACCATCGGCCAGATGACGATGATGTCAACAACCAGGACTTCTTCGTGGCTATGGCGCAGACTCTCAATGGACAGTGGCGCGGCAGCATGAGAGCTTACGAGCTCAATGAGCAAGGTGTGGCTGTCGACAGCATCGACTACTCGACAGATATCGAGTTCGTGCAATACAACAATACGGCGATCTCGGGCACGGGTACGCAGTATGACTACAACCCTCAGACGAATGAGAAGGAGTTGCAGCGTGACTTTACCTGGTACATCGATCCGAAGACAGGTGACATCTATCTCACTTATAAAACTGTGCTGGAGAATGGCTCCACGACAGATTATGTCATGCGTGTCGCCTACGATGATCTGAATCTCAACGACCGTACGTTCACCGGCTATCTGTGGTCTTCGGCTGGTGGTGAGGTCGATGACTTCTGGTTCAACCGCTACACCGAAAATGCTAAGGCTGCTACGCGTGGCTCGGATAAAGGCAATACTCACTGGAAAGTGGTGATGACCGCGAAGAAGTGATCAGTCCACAATAAAGATGTTTTGAGTTCATCCGTTAAATAGGTACACGGTAACCGTTTAGACTTTTAACACTCCATCTTCGATGGGATAGCAAATATGACCGAATATATAGAGGATGTTCTTGATATTCGTTGATATTCTTTATTCTGTATAGCAGAGCATTAAAACTCCAAACAATGAAAGTGCCTATTTAATGGATGATTTTTGTTTCTATTCCAGTCCCCACAGCGCATCGTTGGGCTTGGCGGCTTCGATGACACGTTCGCGGTCGTCGGGCAAGTTGCAGAAAAAGTCGATGCCTGTGCGCTTCTCCAGCTCGTCGATGCTGCACGCGTAAGCCTTCAAACTTGTGCTATGGTCGTTTTTGTGTTCAAACCATAGGCCGAGGGCGTTGTACTGTCCATTCTTGACACGCAGGATGGCGGCAAAGAAATATTTGGGGATAACCAGTCCTGTGTTGGAACGCGTGTAGTTGTTGTTGTCAATCGTGCCACCCTTACATATATATAAGGTGTCGCGGAAAGCATTTCGGTTCCATCCTATGATCTTCTCGTAAGTGTTGCCGTGGATCTTATTTTCCATGTAGAGCCATACGCCGGTGTTGAAACCATTGAGCTGCGGTTGTATGTTGCCGAGCAGATAAGTCTGTTGATTGGCTTCCTTGGAGTTGAGACGGTCAGCAGACGGACAGATATGCCCACGGTCGTAGTGGGGGGTCATCTGGCTGTAGTCATTCAGTGTCGTGCGGTAAGCGGCAGGTATCGAGTCGTCTTCGGCAAAGGGATCTCTTCCGTGCCACCAACCACTGCGACTGCCTGTCACGATGCTGTTTTCTGCATCAAGGCGGTAGCATGTCCAGCGCTGCGCACGTAGTCCGTCATCCCATTCTACGATATAGTTCACGCCGAATGCGTTGGTCCGGTGTATGATGATACGGCTGCCGTCTTTTATGCGTGGCATCTCCATACGAGCATATTCCGGGAAGACCTGAGTGTTGTTGTTGGCATTGGCATTGGTGTTGACCGTCTCCCCCTGTTCGCCATTATCGTCTCCGGAGCATGAGGCGATGACTGGGAGAGAAAGGATAAAGACAAAGGTCGCAATTCGCGTCCAAATGGCGTAAAGCTTATTGCAGTTTCTGTTCTTCATAATTATGTCTTCCAATTTCTTCTACAAAAAAGCGCGATCAAACGTATATGCAACTACGTTCGATCGCGCTTCTATTCTCTTAGCTTTGGTATTTACTTCTTCAGTTTGCCGTAGCGGCTCATGAAGCGGTCCACACGACCAGCCGAGTCGACGAGCTTGCTCTTGCCCGTGTAGAACGGATGCGAAGAGCTGGAGATTTCTACCTTTACCACTGGGTAAGTCTCGCCCTCAAACTCTACAGTGTCGTTGGTCTTGCATGTAGACTGTGTGAGGAACATATCGCCGTTGGACATGTCCTTGAACACGACGGGGCGATAGTTTTCTGGATGAATACCTTTTTTCATTTCTTTAATTATTCGTTTTGTTATAGAATTCTATGATCACGTTGCGGGTCTTTCACGACCCTTGGAGCGTAATTGCCTGCAAAGTTACCACTTTTCTTTTGCTCCACCAAATTTCTCGTTGATTTTGTTTTCAGCTACAGTTAATAAAGCCGAATTAGCCATCATGTCACTTGTCTATAGATGTAAATCATGGCTTATGTAAACCGCTGTTTACATTTGTCAGTCCTTTGTGTCTTTCTGTATGCTCTTCGTTGTCTCCTCCTCCTCTATTCTTAGAATACCTTGCCGAAGACGATGTTGATGAAAGTCTTTACGAGTATCTTTGCGTCGAACCACCACGAGCGGTGCTCCAGATAGTAGAGGTCGAGATCCAGTCGCTTGAGCATCTTCTCCATCGTGTCGGTATATCCATTATATAAGGTGGCATAGGATGTCACCCCCGGGCGTATCTGATAGAGGTAGACATATCGTGGGTCGTGCTGGATGATCTGATCGATATAGTATTTCCGTTCCGGCCGTGGCCCGATAAACGCCATGTCACCCTTGAAGACATTCCAAAGCTGAGGCAGCTCGTCGAGGTGATGGCGACGTAATATACTTCCGACTTTGGTAAGCCTCGGATCGTTTGGCTTCTCCAAAAGTCTTGGAATGCCCCCTTCTTCTGCATCCATCCGCATCGTGCGAAACTTGTATATTAGGAAAGGCTTGCCATGGAGACCTATTCTCTCCTGTCTATAGATGACTGGTAGTCCGTCTTCGCGCTTAATAGCGACAGCACAAAAAAACATGAGCGGGGAGAAGAGCACCAGGCAGATGACAGCTAATATGAAGTCTAAGGCCCGTTTCATTTTGTAATGTGCTGAGCCTCGCTTACGATTGTGTTTTTCTGATTGGATACCAGATTGACAACGAGATTAAAGATAATATACATGGCAACGTCCGCGCAGAGTATCACAGAAGAGCATACGATATCTGCCAATGCTATGTTGGCTGTAATGATCAACAGCTGCAAGATAACAATCGTGACCAAAGCCTGATGCTGACTGAGTCCGCAAGCCATGAGCTTATGATGAATGTGATTTTTGTCAGGCTGGAATGGTGAGCGTCCGTGAATGATGCGGAGGAAAAACACTCTCACGACATCGAAGCAAGGTACTGTAAGCAACGACCAGGCCCATACGATTCTATGGGGATCGTAATCCATGCGCGGTGTGTCCATGCACAATTTCACGGAAAGGAAGCCAAGAATGAATCCAAGGCTCAGACTACCCGAGTCCCCCATGAATATTTTGTTTCGTTTCTCTGTACTTCCAAAAAGGTTATAATAGAGATAGGGAATAAGCACGCCTATTAGTGCTGCGATCATGATGCAGTAATAGTAGAGATCTTCCTTAAAGAAACAGATGAAAAAACCTATTAAGGCGATAATGGTGAGGGAGGCGGACAATCCATCAATACCATCAATGAGGTTGATGGCATTGCAGGTGAATACTAAAACGAGAATTGTCAGCGGAGCACCTATCCAAAAAGGAATGGTGTAGATGCCGATCAGCCCATAAAGGTTGTTGATATAAAGATTGGCAGCCGGTATGATGCAAGTTGCAGCGATCTCGACGCTGAACTTCATCGTAGCGTTAAGTCCCACGAGGTCGTCAATGATGCCTGTGGCATAGATAATGAGGAGGCTTATAATGAAGTAGACGCTCCACAGGCTCACCTGTATCTCTCTCTGGCTTCCCGTACTGATAAGGAAGAGTACGGCAACAGAGGCAAGAAGCATACCAGGTACAAAGGAGATGCCACCAAGCCGAGGTATAGGCTGGGGGTGAATTTTCCTGCCATTGGGCTGGTCATAGACTTTATATTTGAGACAGAACTTAGTGATTGTAGGAATGACGGCAAATCCGCATCCCATGCTAATCAGTGCAGCTCCGAGATATAGTAGATAGTTCTGCATCTAATTTTCATTCATTATTTTACAGTTAACGCAGAGTCTATTGTTATATTGCATCGGGAAGAAAAGAGAATAAAAAAACAATTAAAAAAGTTAGCCAGTTTTTATTCTGTCGTGAATGGAAAAACATGAATTTTGGTTGTCAATCTAAAAAAAACTCAGTAAATTTGCAGAAAAGTAGATACGTATGAAATATCCTATAGGAATACAGAACTTCACCAAGGTTAGGCAAGAAAGGTATGTCTATGTGGACAAAACGGCTTTCATCTATAAGTTGGCTTCAGAGGGTAGCTATTATTTCCTCAGTCGTCCGCGCCGTTTTGGTAAATCACTGCTCATCTCCACCATGGATGCCTATTTCCGTGGACAGAAAGAACTGTTTCGGGGGCTGGCACTCGAGGCCTTGGAGAAGGACTGGACGGTCTATCCCGTCGTCCATATTGACCTCAATACGGGTAAGTACGATTCCGAGGATGCGTTGTTTCATGTGCTCAACGACTATTTGTGCAAATTAGAGGATGTGTATGGCAAATACCCTTCCGAGGTGACACCGGAGCTTCGCTTCAAAGGTATCATCGAGCGTATCGCCAAGAAACACAACCAGCGTGTCGTCATCCTTGTAGATGAATACGACAAGCCGATGCTGCAGGCTATCGACAATCCGGAACTGCAGGAGCACTTCCGCAACACGCTGAAAGCATTCTACTCCGTGTTGAAGACCCAGGACCAGTATATCAAGTTCGCGTTCCTAACGGGGGTGACGAAGTTTGGAAAGGTCAGCGTCTTCAGTGACCTCAACAACCTTGTCGACATCTCCATGGATGCAAGATATCAAGGTATCTGTGGTATCACACAGGATGAACTGATGACCTATTTCAAGTCATCTGTTCAAGATTTCGCTGATGCTTATGGCATTAGTCTTGATGAGGCAGCCGCCAAACTGAAGAAGCGTTATGACGGTTATCACTTCCGTCAGCGAGGCATTGACATCTACAATCCTTTCAGTCTGTTGAACACGTTTGCAACCGGTGAGCTTGGCAGCTACTGGTTTGAGACGGGTACCCCTTCGTTTCTTGTTCAGTTGCTCAAACGAGACAACTATTACCTTCCGAACCTCACGGAAGAAGAGGTGTCGGGCGACTTTCTCAACTCCGTCGACTCGGTCGACGTATCGCCCGTGCCGATCCTTTATCAGAGTGGGTACCTGACGATCAAGGATTATGATCAACGTTTCCAGACCTATACATTGGGATTCCCCAATGAAGAGGTATCAGAAGGATTTACGGAGTATTTGCTGCCGTACTACACGAACATGGAGAAGAATGCGTCACCAATGTTTGTCGGACAGTTCGTCCATGATATGGAAAAAGGCAATCCGGAAGCGTTCATGAAACGCATGGCGGTACTATTCGCTGATACCGATTATAAGATCGTGGGTGATGCGGAGCTCTATTTCCAGAATGCTTTCTATCTCATTACGAAACTCTTAGGTTTCTACACAGAGGTAGAGCATACGATCAGTGACGGACGCATTGATATGATTGCCAAGACCAAGGATTATATTTATATCTTCGAGTTCAAATATGACCAAAGTGCCGATGCTGCTCTCCGTCAGATTGACGAGAAGGGTTATGCCGCACCTTTTGCTTCCGATCCCCGCAAACTCTATAAGGTTGGCGTGAACTTCAATCGCGAGAAGCGGTGCATTGATGAGTGGAAAGTGAATTAAAATCTGTATTCAAGAAATTTGTAAAGGTATTTTAGCGCAATAAGAAACTGATTCGTTCTGATTCCATTTTCACGACATGCTCTGACATCTTCTTTCAAAAGTATTCGTCTGCTATTGATGTCTCGGGTGCTGACACCTCCTGTTCTCATCGTTACGAAATCGTATGGGAGGTAATGGTATGTTATACGATGCCTATAGAACATTCTGACCATCATTTCGAAATCTGCCCCAATTTTATAATCAGTCTTATACAGTCCCACCTTACTAAATACATCTCGCCTTACATAGAAGGAAGGATGGGCAGGCATGAAACCAAATCGAAGCCAGAAAGGACAGAAAAGTCTGGAAGAGTAATATCTAATGCTTTTTTTTAGGTTTGAGCCTTTTACGAAGTGAACATCTCCATAGATAGCATCGACCTTCTTCTCATTAAAGGCATCTGCAATCTTTTCAATCACATGATTGTCGGTGAAAAAGTCATCGGAATTTAATATGCCGACAATATTTCCAGTGGCCATCTCGATCCCTTTGTTCATGCCGTCATAGATGCCTTTGTCTTTCGCAGACACCCATTTCATTCTACCATGAAACATAGGTTCATATTCTTTGATTACGTCGATGGTTTTGTCTGTTGATCCTCCGTCTTTCACTATATACTCTATGTCCTGATATGTTTGTCGAAGCACTGAATCAATGGTCATTGCCAGCGTGTCGACACTGTTGAATGTCACGGTAATGATAGAAACCTTCATGGTTCTTAATAAAGTAATATTTTTAATAAATATTTATCGGCTTTCAAGTTTAAAGCCTCCTCTGAACGAAAAGATAGTACCCTGTGGTACGAAGAGCCCTTCTCTTTTGTCTATTATCCAGAAGTAGGACTTGTTTGCTGACTCAATGGAAGCATTATAGTCGTTTCCATTATATATTCCAGTTCCAATGCCAAAGGATGGATTTATGAAAATGTCAAAAAAACAATTCTCGCTAATTTGTCGTATCGTATCCACTCTGGCATCTTGATATCTGAAGACGTGATCTTTGGGATATAATTTAGACTTGTTATCGGAACTTATGAATTGAATGGAGTCAAAGTCATTGAAGGCGCATAAACCATTTACTTGGTAGAATCTTATATTCTCCAAAGGGGTGAGGTTTACCTGTATATTGAATGTTTTATTAGGCAAACATTTAAGTATGATTTCCTGTAGGAGAATGTTACGCCCAGAACCGTCTTTCTTTTCTGTATTTGAACCTTGGACAAGATTTCTGACTATTATTTTTAAACTATCATAGTAGCCAGACTCGCCTGCTTTCATGATACTTCCATTTGCAAAGACTTCTTTGTTTAGTTCATACATAGTAGGTGTATAATTTCCACTTGTTTGACTGTCATAACCGTGGTACCCACCTGTAAATTTGTCGGTAAAATCAGGGAAATCACCATCGCTATTACTTTCGGAACAAATTCTCATGGCAACAATATAGTCAGTGTCATGCCCCGCAAGATAGTGATACGATGTATCGTTTGGAGATTGAGATGTGTTTGGAAGTTCTCCGATTCTTTTTATCAAGAAGAGATTTTGAAAATCAAAGTTTTTGTTGATAGTATGTTCTTTGTTTCCAAATATTGCTCCGAAGTCTGTTGAGTCGTTGAAATGCTGGTTGATGGCAATCAAAGCGCAACTATTACCATTGGGTAGCTTTGTTTTTGATTCTTGGTATGTAACAAAGATTTTGTTGCTATTTGATTGCTGAATAATTTGTATGTCTTCTTTTGAACAAGCAGATAATAATATAAGGAAGAGAATTAAAGGGAAATCGTATTTTAGTAAATTATTTCTATTCTTTATCCACAAATGCTTCCTACAAGATCGAGTTATATAGGTCATAATATTCTTTGTATTGCTGTTCTGAATTATATTTATTAAGCACTTGACTTCTGCATTCTTCTATATATTGTATTTTAGAATGTTCACAGATTTCTTTGATTCTTTCATGCGCTTCTTTGATATTTCCTTGTCGCACAACATAGCCTGTCGTTGGACTTACAGCCTCTGCACAACCACCAGTATCATATACGACAATAGGCGTTCCACAGGCTAATGCCTCAATGTTGGTTGTAGGAAAGTTATCTACCCATGTAGGGTTGAAATATACATCGGATGACGAATATAAGGATCTGAGTTCTGCCTGAGATTCAGTTCTTTTAATGCCTATAATATTCTTTGGCAGATTGGATAGCTCTTTGTCATTGAGTCCCACGAGAACGATAACATAATTTTCATCCACTAAGTGGCTTAATCTGATGAAGTCGCCTAATCCTTTTTGATACCAATTGGAAGCAACACCCAAAATTATTTTTTTGCTAGTTGGAATATAGTATTTCTTTAGGATCTCCTTTTTTTTCTTTTCCGGATAGTATGTGGACGTGTCTATGCCATTGTATATTTGATGTATGTCACAATCTTGGAAAAAAGATTTTCGAAGATCTTTTTCCAACCATTTACTGACGGGTACGATGGTGAGTTTCTTAACGGATAAGAAGAGCCTCCGCTTGTCCTCAAAGTTCTTGTATGAACGATCGATTAACCAACTAGCAGGATATGCATGCTTTAGAGGACAGTCTTGACAATGGGTCATCCATTTCTTGCAATTGACAGACATGTAATGTGCACAATGACCGGTAAATGCCCAACAGTCGTGCAGGGTCCATACTACAGGGGTGTTGGAAGAAGAAAGATAGTTAAACAATAGAGGATAATTTAGATAGTACCCATGGATATTGTGCAGATGGATGATATCTGGCTGAATAGATGTTATGTATTTTACAAGTTGCTTCGTAACATGATGAGACAGCAATCCCTGATTGTCAAGCAACCGAGCCCCAAGTCCATGAATATATTCATCTATAGGGTTTCCTATATGATAAAGTTGAGACTTGCTTTTGTTATACCATCTACCATACGCGATATAGCTTTGCCAGCCTGCTTTAATGACTGTCTGCCCGAGCATCTCAGCAATTTTGCCGTGAGAACCCCAGTTCGCAGTAATGTTTATTTGTAGCAATCGAGGCATGAGTCTAGTATCGTTTCTTATAGCTCAAGAAGTAGTTGATATGTCTGATGGGCCAAAACACCTCAAACTGGCGTCGGTTAATTACTCTTTCATTAAAACTATAATACCTTTTCCATTCTGATTGTGCGAAAACATGACTATATGTAGATAGTGCTAAATCGATGGAAACCTCATTTGCTTCAGAACTTTTACCGTATGGAAATGCAAAATATTCGCATGGTTTTTCGATGTGCTGTTCAATAGCACTTTTACAGTTTACGATTTCATACGTTAACTTTTCCTTGTCTGTGCTGTTAATCATAAAGTGATCCATGGTGTGCGCACCTATCAAGAATCCTTTGTTGCTAAGCTCTTTTAAATGTTGCCATCGCATGGGGCGTTTATTATGAGTCAGCACCGTATTTTCATTGAAGTTCTTTATATATGCTTCGTCTCCGTCTACATAATTGGGGTTGACAAAGAACATAGCGTTTGTGCCGAACTCCCCAAGTACTGGCGCAAACACCTCATAACACTCCATAAATCCGTCATCGAAAGAGAATGCCACCAAAGGATCTTTTGGATTCTCGTGCCTTTCTATCATTTCAACAGCATCTTCAAACCTGACGAATTTAACCTCTTTAGATAGTTCTGAGAGTAATGATCTAAATGTTTCCGGTTCAGCTTCGTTCTCAATACGATGGCCATTCAGTATATGAATTCCCGGTGCGGGCTCCGAGTACATTCCAAGTAAATTAAGAATCTGAGCACGGAAAAAAGATCTTACTTTAAAATATGTGGAATCTGTGTTAGTCGGCATTGATCATCTCTTTTATTGTTCTTATTTGATAATGTGTATTCCATTTACTGTCTATTTCTTTATAGGCAGCTTGTTGAATAATGCTTTTGTTATTTTCTGACTTTTCTATCCATTTTAATATCACGCGAGCTAAATCTTTGATATCATTTTGCTTGAAGAAATCTCCTGTTACATTGGGTTGGATCGCTTCAAACTCTGGCATTTGATATGGAAAATTATCGTGAGTAATCACGGGGCAACCAAATGTCAGTGCATGGATAGCTGTTAGACCAACATTGCCCGGAGATACACAGACAGTAGCATTATAAAACAATTCTCCCAACTTATAGTCATCATAGCATGGACCATACATCCATATCTGCTCCTCTAACTTAAGTCTTTTTATATCATTCGTCAAAGAAGCCCCGTCTACATCTTTTCCTACGATGACCAGATTAACGATGTGCCCCTGTTCTCTAAGAATTTTCATGCTCTCAAAAATTTGCTCTATTTTCTTTCTTTTTTGTATCCTTCCGCAATATATGATAGTAGGGTAGTCGTTTCTAAAGTGCGAATGATATATTTTGGAAGGGCGTAATTGCTTGCGTATAGACAATTCTTTATCAGAATCTAAAGAATTAGCGATGCAAGATAATTTTCCCTTGTCAAAACCTTCTTTTTCCATTAGGTCAATTGCATACTCGTTGTAAAGCATCAGTTTGCTAAATAGAGAGTAGAAGGTCTTTTTTATGTATCTTTTAACGCCTCTTTCTCGTCCGTACCAACCATGCGTCCAAGCTATGGTTTGCTTTCTAAGCATCTTTGCAAACAGCAATAAGACCCACGTAGAAAGGCAGAATGGCTCCCCATCAAAGATATAGTATTTATATGGCTTAAATATTAATTTTACAGTGCCTCTTTGCCAATAAAAGTGATGCAGGAATATGTTGTGGACAGTCTTTTTAAATCCGACTAAAATATGATAGTCGAATATTTTGAGCTCTGTTTCGATGTGGTCACCAATATAGAAATCGCATCCGATCTCTTTGTCTATTTCTTCAAAGATAGCCCGACGATAGTGGGGTGCAATATTTGTAATGAGGCAGAGTTTATTCATTGACATAAATAGTTGCTTGTTTCTGTTGATCCGTTGTGTCTGTACATGCAATCAGGATAATCAGGAAAAGCAATCCGTTGGAAAGAAGTGTTGTAAAAAAAGAGACGTTTAAAAGATATGATACCGTGGGCAGAAAAAGAACGAGTAAATCTTCTAACTGATAATTATAAGAAATTGAATTTGATAATTCTAAAAAGAAGTAAAAGATAAAGCCTATGATAACTATGCCTGCTATACCCCATGCGGCATACCCATCAGTGAGAAGAAAGGTTGCATTTGCATTTTGAGTGTGATAAGAGACTGCAATCCCCAAGGGTACATCGTATGGATAGCTGTTGGTCAGAAGATTGACGATATTTATGTGGGAATAGTGTGTGAAAGGGTTGCCATTATTGAAAAAGATGAAGTATATTTGTGTTAACCATCCTGTGACACAAATGGTTCTTAATATCAAAATAGCTGCAATTGTAAAAACAACCTTGTTGTCTTGTAGAGACATTAGAGCTAAAGACATGAGGATGAGAAAACCTATAATAAAAGAATGCAGTCTGTTGCAAATCGTGTGTATATTTATTTTGATTAGAAAATAAAGAGCTGTTAGAGCGAATGGCATGAAGAAGGTAAGTTTTTGCATGTCAACCATAAACAGTATTATATATCCAATAAGTATACAGATAGAATACAGCCATTTCTTGTTTTTCAGATAGTGAACCAGCAAAAAAGGATAAAAAGCTCCGAATAGCCATCCTCTTAAATATGCAAAAATATTTCCTTCCCCAAGCTCCTCGGAGTTTTGTGCTCTCAGGTCATATAAGACGTCTTGTTGCGTGAAGATATTGACGAAATGCATTCTGCTAATATTTGCAGCAACATAAACGACGGATAAAGCAACAGTAAGAATTTCTATGTATTTGAAAGGAATTTTTGGAGTGATATTGATGTTCTTCAATAATTTTATTTTTCCGCCAATATTCATGTATAAAATAAATAGCGCGCAGACTACTAAAGATACGATTCCTTTCTGAATAAAAGACAAATCGGGTATTACAAATATGGCATGGATGAAAGGAATATAAACGAACAAGTATAGGAAAAAGGTTATATATGATGAGACATTCACGACACCATTGTAAAAAGACATAGGAGTGATGGATAGCATTATCCATATGGTCATTGTCTCTATGCTCATGGGCTGATAAACGATACCCATATATTCGAATTGCTCGAATATGAAGTCATGAAAGAGATAATCATAGACAAAGAGATAGATGACGGTAAGGATCATCTTGCTCCAAAATTTGTCTGCATCAAAGAGAAGGTGAAGGATTTTTTTCATGTCAGCATTAATCGTGCTACTAATCCTGCAATCGCAGTCGACCAGATGGGTATGTATTTAGCAATAAGTCTTATTCTTACTTTCCCTATTAAGAAGAGTTGGATGAAGAGTAACATCTTTACCAGGAAGCAAGAAATGGAGAAAACAATTAGGACAGAAATGAGACTGAGTCTTAACTGGCAGCAGACATAGATGCTTCCCACGCCGAATATGAAATATAATATATCATATAGGAGCATGATGTCCTGCTTGCCGGAATATCTAAACAAAGGCAATAACGGCTGAGTGAGGATAGTAGGAAAAGACCATAATGCAAGACTCAGTGCCACGATGCCGGCATCTTGCCATTTACTGCCAAGAAACCATACAAGTATATGATCACCGCCGCATACAAGAAAGAGAAGGGGAAGTATAGAAATAAATCCTAATGTTTTTACCATTCTCCTGGTAGCTTGTTGTGTGAACGTCACGGAGTTTTCTTTGCATATTTCTTGATAGAAGACTCTGCCCATTGCAGATCCGACAAGACTCATCGGAATGAGCAATAGTTGTAGTACCATAGAGAAGCAGCCTATGTCCTTTTTCCCAAAGTAATATGCTAGAATTAAGGTCGGTAGATTAAAAGCTGCAAATGACAATATGGATGAGGGTGCATCGTAAAGCGCAAATTTTTTGTATTTAGCGACTAGCCCTCTGATCTTTGAAAAACGACATTCTTCATGGACAATGAAAGATGTGCCTTTAATACTAAAAAATAAGAAGACAGAAACATTCAGCAATGCCATTGTCGTTCCGAGTATCAGTCCGTTGAAGATGAGTATGCCTGATATTCCAAAAAATATGCGAAATAGCGCTTGTGAACTGCCTTGCACTATATTTGCTATTGAAAGAACGTTGTATTTCTCTTGCCTGTTACATAGATTATAGCCAATGGTGTAAAACACATATATAAACAGATATGCGACAAGTAGAGGCTTGTTGGGAAAAGATGTAAAGAAACTAAGATTCAGCTTGGTGCCAATATAGAAGACAATAGTAATACCCAAAGAGAATACGACGCCCAAGATGGCACAGATAATAGTCATCAAACCTGTTTCTTCCTTTTCGCATTTGACCAAAGTGTTGTCAAATCCTGCAAATTGGGCCAAACATATAATAGAAATCAAAGAAGAGAAGATCCCCCATTCGCCATATTGGACAGGAGTGTATAATCTTGAGAGGATAGGTGTGACAACAAGGGGGAGCAAATACATTACTATGTTGCTTGCCGAAATTTTCATAGTATTTCTGACAAGCGGCATGTTTAAAATGTTTTTGAGTCTACTCATTGAAAGAGAATCCTTTTGTTGAAGGTACGTAATACATAGTGATGCCTTTCCGCCCTAAATTGATCATTTTGTCTAAACAGGGTTTGGTCTTGTATCTTTGAATGAGTAAATTGGAGATTTTCTTTTTTTGATACTCCTCGCTACTAAAATATTTGATAAGCCGTTTCTCTCTCGTTCTTCTTTCTATGTCTCCTTCTATGCAACAGTAGCTTTGAACATTTCTACTGTTGTCATAGTAATGATAGGTCCATTTCTTATTGAAGAACTGTGCCCAGTAGGGGTAATCTTTGTAGAGAACTGCCTCTACGCAGTGGTCAAAAGTACCAATATAATGAGAGGATAAGCCTAACGTAAAATTCAATGCGTTAAGGCTTGTCATTCTGAACCATGGCGAATTCTCGTCCCAGCAATTCTTGCAATACTGATGATCTTTGGTGAGCCATTGAGCATACTTTCCCCACGCACATACAGAATGCTGCACATTGATGCTTCTGATCACTCCTGGATATTTTCGAAAGGCTTCGGCCAGTGCGCCAGCCTTCGTGGGCTCATTCTTTGGATCAAAGACATATTCTTTGTCATGTACATGAGTTTGGTCAGGAAAGGCTGGCATCATGATTGTGCCTTCAGAGGTGATCACATCGATGATTTTGTCTATCAGTTCTTTCGCTGAGCTCCTATAGTTATAGAACTCTTTCATAGATGCATGGATGCAAACGACAGATCCCTGCTTCATTCCCATGCCGATCATGATTTTTATGATGTCGTCCGCATCATATTTCTGATGGTAAATCAGTTTCCCTACATTTTTTTTGAGATTCTTTCTTAATAGAGATATATCTTTAATTCCTAATAATCTTTTAACAACCAGGCCGCATCTTGTGTAAATGCTGTATTCCATTTGCTTACTTATGTGACTTATGCAAAGACTTTGAAGATGTCTTTTCTCAAGATGATGACAGACAGAATAAATGCGGCCAGGACTGTCATGACAAGCGCGAAAATCATTCGCTTGGGGCCTGCTGGCTTGATGGGTACTTCTGCACCTTTTATAAGCGTAAAGACTGGTGTCTTTTCCTGAATTTTGGCGGCAGCTTGTTGCAGTTGGGTATTCATTGTCGTGTACTCATTGTATTTGAGTTGCATGTCATTCTCTAATTCTTCTTGTTGCAGTTGGTAGCTTTGTAATTGTATATCTTGATTGGCATCACCAAATTGCCCATATTTTCTTCGAGCTTGTTCATATTTTGCTTTAGCCTTCTCTGTAAGATTATAGTAATAAGCGTAATCGGCTTTTGCTTTGTCAGTTCTGTATTTGGTAATATATCCTTTGAGAATTGTCCTTAGAGAATCGGTTACCGTTTTGCAAACAAGGGGGTCTTGATCGCTTGTCGTAATCGTTATGACACCATTCTTTGAGTTCACACTAATTTTAATATTTGATCTTATCTCTTGTACGATTCTGTCTTGCCCTTTTGTCAGTCTGTATGGGTTGGGCGTGATTTCGCTTGCTATCTCGTCTTTCTTGGATCGACTCCACCAAGGCTTCTTCTGATATTTCGACAAGTAGGTGAAGTAGTCACATTTGGTTTTGTTATCAATCGTGATGATTTTTATATTGAAAAGATTAGTGATAAACTTATTATCCTCCATCAATTCTGGATAAAGTAAAGGGGTGATGGCATCTGTTGACTGTATGTTTGAAATGTCGATTCCCAGACTGGAAGCTATGGAGCTCATTGCGCCGCCGGAACCTTTTGGTGATTCTATTTCTGGCGCAAGTTTTGTTGAGGTCGTGTAGTATCTGGGTACGGAACAAATCAATAAATAAGAAAGGATTAGGATGAGGGGCAATATGCTTACAAACCAAACCCAATGATCAAACAACTTCTTGTTTATGTATCTCATGTCGATATTAGCAACACTGTTGTCAGAGGATGAGTGGTTATCAATAGCCGAAGTTCGAGCTTGTATATTTTCCATTTTTTTTATTTTCACTACTGTTTCAAATTGATTTTTGAGCAAAGCCCACGATTTTTTCATTAATTAGTGTTCACTGAATTAATATTTCGCTCCACACG
>UMGV01048695.1_pt1 | contig 56668 bp, 47 predicted proteins | sample 1965361 | NCBI WGS metagenome assembly UMGV01 (sample SAMEA4836081, study PRJEB28245) | human gut metagenome | biome: gut microbiome; material: fecal sample | place: Denmark | collected 2008
ATTCACACCTCGTTCATAAAGTACGCCAGAAAGTTTACGCTCTGTTTCATGTAGTTTAGCACGTGCCTTAACTCTTTCAACTTCAATAAGACGCTGTTCTATAAGTTCTGCACGACGAGTTTGCACAGCAAAGTAAGTTTGTGCAAATGCTATCTGTGGCTTGCGAGGGTCGCCATTTTGAGCAACAAGGTAGCAAGCATAGCGCGTTAACATAATGTCATCTATCTGGCGTTCAGCACCAGAACCTAACACAACCATTTTGTTGACGTCAACAAAATGGTCTGTTATAATATGTCCGACATTAGAACAAGCATTTTTAGCTTTCTCTATTGCTTTTGTGAAATTACGCCATTCTTTGTATCCCAACAATGTACACAAATCTCTTGCGCTCCAACATTCCACGTCGTTAAGAATGCACGAAACTTGCTCAAACTGAGAGAACAACACTTGTATTTCTTCTTTTTTCATAAGATTTCTTTTTATTCTTCAGACAAATCGTTAATGGCAATATTTTCAATCGGCCAAAACAAATCCTGTATCTCAACATTCAAATATTTGGCAATTTCTACTAATGTTTCGACATTCGGCTGTATGGTGTTGGTACACCACTTTGATACTGTAGCAGGGTCTTTGCCTAATTGTTCAGCGAGCCATTTGTTGGTTCGCTTCTTTTCTGCCAAGACAACCTTTAGTCTGTTTATATCTTTATTCATATCTGTGTATAATTGTTTGATTATGCAAAAGTAGCGACTTCCTGTTAGAATAACGAATGAAAACAATGAAATATTATGTCAGATAGTGATTTTTGTATTTAATAGATGATATATATGTCAATTTATGGAGAATGTAGCCAATCTATATGACTATAGTCATATGGCAGTTCATAAAATGAGTGATGCCAATTGAAATACAATGAATTCATAAGAAAGTGAAGGTAAAAAATATAAACTTTTGCCAACCAAAACAAATTAGCAGCGAATTATGTTGGCAAAATGTTGGCAATTTTATAAAAGCAAAAATCCTAACTGCTCAATATCAAGCAGTTAGGATTTTTCCGTGTGCGCCTGATAGGACTCGAACCTACACGTCGCGAAACACCAGATCCTAAGTCTGGCGCGTCTACCAATTTCGCCACAGGCGCAAAAGCGAATGCAAAGGTATGAATAATATTTTGAAATAACGAAGAAATTGCGATATTTTTTTGTTTTTAGCCATAAAACATATGGCTTTAACTCCTTTTACATTTTTGGGATAAGCGACGCAGACGAGCTGCGACGAACGCAATCCCAACCCCACTTTTCCCTCTTTTCGTTCTTCAATCTTCACTCTTCACTTAGTTCCCGTGCCGCTTCGATTATAGTGTCGATGCCTTTGCTGAAGTCGGAATCGGTGAGCGAGACTTTTATGTCGGGCTCTATGCCAAACTCTGTAGACTGCTTGTTGGCATCAAACATAGGGCAAGCGGAGAAGCGCACAATCCAACCGTTCGGCAGTTCGCTTGAATAAGGCATACCTGCACCTCCGCCTGTTTTGTCGCCTACGATGGTGACATTAGGACATTGGCGCATATACATCACAAACTCGTTGGCAGCACTATAAACGGCTCTATTGGTGAGCACGCACACTTGTTTTTGCCATCTTATGCCCTTGGCAGGCTTTAGATATTGCGGTTCGAGCGATGAGAAGGCATTGTGGGCTTTGCCCGTTTTGTGTTGCATGTAGCCAACAAGGATTTTCTCGTTTGTAAACCTTGCCGCCAGCTCTTGTGCACTCGTCAGCAGTCCGCCGCCATTATCGCGAATGTCGATGATGAGCTTTTGGCATGGAGCAAGATAATAGAGAATGTTGTCAAGATTGCCGGCACCAATGCCATAAGCAAACGACGGCATACGGATGTAGCCGGTATTATCGTCTAGAATACGGTATTTCATGCCAGAAGTGATGCGATAGTCGGTGCCGAGATATTTCGAGATTAGTGTGTCGGAATAGTTAGAAGGATAGTCTTCGTGCCATTTCCAATAGCGTGCCACATCGAATGGCGAATATAGATTTACGTGACCATCTTGCAGTTCGCCAAGCATATTTCCCAGCACCTCGAATAGTTGCGACGTGGTGATGTCGCCAGCCACCTGTGGCTTGTATTTAGCATGAATGGCATTCCAATCCACATTCTTATAGTCGAAGAAGCAATAGTGCTCGTCGATGATTTTCCATAAGGCTTCGAAATTGCCCGATGGAGAATCCGTGTATTCGTCCTCGTCGATACACGACGACAACGACGGGATAATGGCTACGAGAGCTATGAAGAAAAAGAATAGATGCTTTTTCATAGATTTTGAACTGAGAATTTGCGGGTGAAGCCAAGCACAAAGGCGTGGGTGTAGGTGTGAGCCTTGATATTGTTGACCTTAGATTGGCGAATGTCGCCAAGGTAGCCTATGCGTAGAGTGGTGCGGCCAAATGTTGCATCTATGGCAAGCATCTGTCGCAAGGAAGGTGCGTTGACAGGATGAGTGAATACCACATTGTGATCGTAGTTGCCACGATTGAAAATCTCGTAGTACGACTGTCCGTAGTTGGGCGAAAACATAAAGCCCATGAGCGGAATGCCAACCTCGTATGAAGCCTTTAGCGGCAGAGAGCCTATGTTGAAGCTGTAGTCAGCAGCTACTGTTGGCGTGATGGCAAACTGCAACTTTGCTTGCGCAGGATTGTTGCCACCATGAGTGTTGTAGAGCACACCCAGGGTGGCATCGGCTGCAGCGCCAACAGCAATATGCAAACGCTTTTGGCATAAGTGCCAATTATACAAATATCCGTATTGGAAATTGTAGATGCCTTCCATTTCTCCACCGTTTCCCGAGCGAGTTTTTGCCCAAGCAAGGAATCCTTGGTGAATGATTAGTCGCGACCAACGCGACTGCGGACGCTTTGCAATGGTGTGAGAAACGAAGCGCACTTCGGTGCCTCGATATTTCTCTTGCGATAGATAAGTGTCGAGGATTTCTGTAGAACCAATGCCGAGCATGGTAGAACGCTCTATGGTTCTACCTTCGCTTGATAGCTCTACACTTCTATCTTCGCCAACCTGCTGTTGGCCATAAGCCAGCGAGGCTACAAGACATAGCAATATAGTGAATCGTCGCATTTACTCGTCGGGGAATAGATTTAGCTGACCTGTTATCTCATCAATCACCTGCTGCTGAGTTTTTCCAGCATCAGGGTCGAGGTTCTCGTCCTCTTCGTCTGTATCAGCATATTCGCCCTCGCCCTCGGCAGGAGCCTCAGGGAAACGAGTAGGTTCAAGTTCCTCAATCTTGTCGATGTTGAAAGTCGAGATACGTTTTCCCTTAGCCTTGAAGCCTTTGACTGCGATAAAACTGTCGACATCAATTTCGAGTGCAGGACGCACAGCATCTACGCCACCGAATGTAACTTGCAGACGAGGGTAAACAACATCGGTGAGCAATATTGGTTTGCTGTTCACATTGTCGCCAAGATAGTTCTGATGCTTCTTGATAGCCTCCATGAGGAATCGCTTAACATAAGGATAACCCTCGTTGTCGGCATCATAGAGCACAGCCGTCCACACCTTGTGAGGTTCCCACTTCTCAATACGTAGGATGTTTGTTTCGTAGTGGTTGTTGGCATCGAAGTTGGTGATATAGAATTCGCCATTGTCGAGCACCACGAGTATAGAGTCGCCATCCCAGAATTCGCCAAGCAGATTACCATGTTCCTCGTAGTTGATGCGGTTAACATCCGGGTCGAACCATACTTTGCGTCCGCCCAGGGTGCTATGGCCATGGCTCTTCAGACCGATACGGTGAATACTCTTCTTGGTGAGCAGGTTGCCACGCGAAGCACGTCCCTTGATAAGCACTTCCGAGAAGTCTTTTTCGAGGAATATGTTTTGCTTCTTTTTCGTGGTGTCGATGTCGAGCGTAACCTTGATGAGTTCAGCCTCGCCATTAGGGTTGGCAGTGAAATAGATTACGCGCGAACCTGGAGTACCCATCGTCAGGTCGTATTCCTTGTCGCGAGTGATGCTTGTCACGTTGAATCGCTTGATGTAATAGAATCCCTTCTTACCATCACGATACACGGCATTATATGTGGTTCGCTTATCGTTGCGTTTAAACACCTGTACATGCATCACGTTTTTACCCACGAATATCTTGTCAGCCACCTTTGTCACCTTATATTTACCATCCTTATAGAATAGTATGATGTCGTCGATATCGGAGCAGTTGCACACATATTCATCCTTCTTCAAGCCCGTGCCCACGAAGCCCTCTTGGCGGTTGATATAAAGCTTTTCGTTAGCCTCTACCACCTTGGTAGCCTCTATGGTGTCAAACGAGCGTATCTCTGTCAGGCGAGGATGATCCTTACCATATTTATCAAGTATAAACTTAAACCAGTTGATGGTTACATCAGTCATGTGAGCCAAGTCGTGGTCAATGCCCTTTATCTCATCTTTGATGCGGGCAATGAGTTCGTCAGCCTTATCCTTATTGAACTTCAGTATGCGTTGCATCTTAATCTCCATGAGTCGGAGAATATCGTCGCGAGTAACCTCGCGCACAAAACTTGGTTTAAAAGGAGTAAGCTTCTCGTCGATGAAAGCCACAGCCTCGTCCATGCTCTTAGCCTGCTCAAATCGGCGCTCCTTATACATGCGCTCCTCGATAAATATCTTTTCGAGCGAAGAGAAGAAGAGTTGCTCCATGAGTTCACCGCGACGTATTTGGAGTTCTTTGCGCAGCAGTCCCATGGTGCAGTCGGTAGAATGGCGAAGTACATCGCTAACTGTCAGGAACTGCGGTTTGTTGTCTTCGATTACACAGCAGTTTGGTGAAATATTAATCTCGCAATCAGAGAAAGCGTAGAGGGCGTCGAGAGTCTTATCTGACGATACTCCAGGAGCGAGATGCACCTGAATCTCAACCTCTGCCGACGTCATGTCGTCAACCTTCTTAACCTTTATCTTTCCCTTTTCAACAGCCTTCAGTATCGACTCTTTCAGGGTGTCGGCTGTTTTGCCGAAAGGTAAGTCGCGGATAACGAGAGTCTTGTTGTCCAGCTTCTCTATCTTTGCTCTCACCTTCAGCACACCGCCACGCTGACCGTCGTTGTATCTACTAACGTCGATAGAACCGCCAGTAGGGAAGTCTGGATATAGAGTAAACGGTTCGCCCTTTAGGTAGGCAATGGCAGCCTCGCAGATTTCGCAGAAGTTGTGAGGCAGAATCTTTGAGCTCAAACCTACGGCAATACCCTCAGCACCTTGCGCCAACAGCAATGGAAATTTCACAGGGAGCGCAATCGGCTCCTTGTTACGGCCATCATAAGACATCTGCCAATTAGTTGTCTTAGGATTAAAAACGGTGTCGAGTGCAAACTTGGATAGTCGCGCCTCAATATATCGGGGAGCGGCAGCACGGTCGCCAGTAAGTATGTTCCCCCAGTTTCCCTGAGTGTCGATGAGCAGATTCTTCTGTCCCAGCTGCACCAATGCGTCGCCAATAGAAGCATCGCCATGAGGGTGGAACTGCATGGTGTGACCCACTATGTTTGCCACCTTGTTGTAGCGTCCGTCGTCCATACGCTTCATAGAGTGCAGAATACGGCGCTGCACAGGCTTCAAACCATCCTCGATACTTGGCACCGCACGTTCAAGAATAACGTACGAAGCATAGTCGAGAAACCAGTTTTGATACATTCCACTAAGATGGTGAACGGCAGAGGCATCAAACCTGTTCACAGGCTTGTAGTCAGAATGCTGTTCCGTGGTCTCGTTCACGTTGTCGTTTTCTATTGTTCCCTCGTCTTTGATATTGTCGTCCATATTGCTGTTGGTAATTTCAAAGTTACAGTCATTTTCCCACCTCACGAGTCAACAGAGCGTGATTAGGGAAATTAACATTATCGGCAAAAGTACATAAAAAAAATGAGATGACAAACAGATTATAAAGTTTTCACACCTTATATTATCGCTATTCGGATAAAAAAATGTATCTTTGCAGCCAAATACGTAATCAAATATATATTATGGCACAACAAGAAGATGTATTTAAGAAAATTGTAAGCCATTGCAAAGAGTATGGCTTTGTATTTCCAAGTAGCGAGATTTATGATGGTCTTGCAGCCGTTTACGACTATGGTCAGAACGGTGTAGAATTGAAGAACAATATCAAGCAGTATTGGTGGAAGAGCATGGTGCTTCTACATGAGAATATCGTAGGTATCGACTCAGCCATCTTTATGCACCCAACAATATGGAAGGCCAGCGGCCACGTTGACGCATTCAACGACCCTCTCATCGACAACCGTGACTCTAAGAAGCGCTATCGTGCCGATGTATTGATCGAGGATCAGATTGCAAAATACGAAGAGAAGATTCAGAAGGAAGTTGCTAAGGCACGCAAGCGTTTCGGTGACTCGTTCGATGAAGAGAAATATATGGAAACCAGCGAGCGCGTTAAGGAGACTAAGGCTAAGCGCGATGCTCTTCACCAGCGCTATACTGAGGCTATGCAGGGTCCAGACCTCGAGGCTTTGAAGCAGATTATCCTTGACGAAGAAATCGTTGACCCTATCAGCGGTACTAAGAACTGGACCGACGTTCGTCAGTTCAACCTTATGTTCTCTACCGAGATGGGAGCAAGTGCTGACGCTTCTATGAAGGTCTACTTGCGTCCAGAGACAGCACAGGGTATCTTTGTCAACTACCTCAACGTTCAGAAGACTGGCCGTATGAAGATTCCTTTCGGAATTGCTCAGATTGGTAAGGCTTTCCGCAACGAGATTGTGGCTCGTCAGTTTATTTTCCGTATGCGCGAGTTTGAGCAGATGGAGATGCAGTTCTTCGTTAAGCCAGGCACAGAGCTTGAATGGTTCCCTAAGTGGAAGCAGACTCGTATGGCATGGCACCAGGCTCTCGGCTTCGGTGCAGAGAACTATCGTTTCCACGATCACGAGAAGTTGGCTCACTATGCTAACGCAGCTACCGACATCGAGTTTAAGATGCCATTCGGATTCAAGGAAGTGGAGGGTATTCACAGCCGTACCAACTTCGACCTTTCTCAGCATGAGAAGTTCTCAGGCAAGAGCATCAAATACTTCGATCCTCAGACCAACGAGAGCTACACTCCATACGTTATCGAGACCTCTATCGGTGTCGACCGTATGTTCCTCTCTATCATGTGCCACGCATACGATGAGGAGAAGCTCGAGAATGGCGAAACACGCGTAGTATTGAAGTTGCCAGCAGCTCTTGCTCCTGTCAAGCTTGCCGTAATGCCATTGGTAAAGAAAGACGGTCTGCCAGAGAAGGCTCGCGAGATTATCAACGACTTGAAGTTCCACTTCAACTGCCAGTACGACGAGAAGGACTCTATCGGAAAGCGCTATCGTCGTCAGGATGCCATCGGTACTCCATTCTGCGTAACCGTAGACCACGACACATTGAACGACAACTGCGTAACTCTCCGCTATCGTGACACCATGAAGCAGGAGCGTGTAGCTATCTCTGAACTCAACTCTATCATCGAGGATCAGGTTAGCATCGCAAGCTTGCTCAAGAAGTTGCAATAATAAACATATATGAAGCATTACACATTATTATATATAATGGCAGCCATGATGTCGCTGTTCTTGTTGCCTTCGTGCAGTGAGAGCGACGACACCGTGGAAGAATATCCTAACTGGAAAGCCACCAACGAGGCTTATTGGAACAATCTCTATAAAACTACAGAGACTGCAATAGCCAATGGCGACGACAGCTGGAAGATACTGCGCAAATGGTCGCTCGAAGACTCTCTGAAGGTCGACAACTCCAACTTCGTTGTGGTGCATGTCGATAAGAAGGGTACTGGCGCAGCCCTTACCAACAACACCGATTCGGCTGTTGTCTACTACGAGGGTCGCCTGTTGCCATCTGTATCTTATCCTTCAGGCTATGTTTTCGATTCCAAGATGCCTCCTACTCAGCTCCCTGTAACATTCTATACAGGCTCGTTGGTAGATGGTTTCACCACAGCATTGCTAAATATGCACAAGGGCGATTCGTGGACAGTCTACATGCCTTACCAATTAGGCTACGGCATCACAGGCAGCAGCAGTAGCATTCCTGGATATTCTGTTCTGACATTCAAGATACAGCTCGTAGACTTCAAATAACCACTCCTGAAGTCTTCATATAAATTCATAAGGTAAGAATTCAAAATCTAAGGTCAATAGCTTAGGTTTTGAATTCTTGTTTTGTTATAAAATTCCCTATTTCCCCTAATCTAATAGTTTTAACTCTTAATACCATTTCTCCGTGCGCAAGAGCGAAGCATTATTGGCAAAGATACGCGGTCAGCAAGAAATGACACGCAAAGAGATGTTCAACCTCATCGTAGAGTTGAGCATACCATCGATATTGGCACAAATCACCACCGTAATGATGTTTTTCATCGATGCCGCCATGGTAGGCCATCTTGGCACCAAGGCGTCGGCGGCAATAGGACTTGTGGAATCGTCGACATGGCTTTGCGGTAGCATCAATTCAGCCGTAGCCATGGGATTCTCCGTGCAAGTGGCTCATTTCATAGGCTCCAACGACTTTGTGAAAGCTCGCGAAGTGTTCCGCCATGGCATTCGCTTTGCCCTGATATTCTCCACTATTGTTACCCTTGTCGGCATCAGCATAAGCGGCCATCTGCCTTATTGGCTTGGTGGCGAAGCCTCTATAGCAGGCGACGCTTCCATGTATTTCATGATTTTCATGATGGCAATACCGGCATTCCAGATGTCGAGCCTTTCTGCCAACATGCTGAAATGCTCAGGCAATATGCGCATACCAAGCATGGTGAGCATCTTGGTGTGCTTGCTCGATGTGGTGTTCAACTATATTTTCATCTATCTCCTCGATCTTGGAGTCTGTGGCGCAGCCATAGGCACAGCCATAGCCATTTCTATTGGAGCCATAATTTCGTCATGGTTTGCCATGGTGCGCAGCTCCATGCTCTCGCTTGTTGGACGAGGCGAACACTTCCGCTATGTTTCCACCTATCTTCGTAATGCCATGGGCATTTCGGCACCTATGGCATTCCAAGGCATCTTGATGGGAATAGCCCAAGTGGTCAGCACCATGATAGTGGCACCGTTAGGCAACATAGCCATTGCTGCCAACACCTTCGCCATAACCGTCGAGAGCCTTTGCTACATGCCTGGCTATGGCATTGGCGAAGCAGCCACCACGCTCGTTGGTCAAAGCATCGGAGCCGGGCGTCGCAACCTCTGTCGCTCCTTTGCCGCAATGTCTATAAGTTCAGGTATGGTGGTCATGGCATTGATGGGCGTCATCATGTATGTATTTGCCCCCGAGATGATGGGCTTGCTCACCCCTGTTGCCGACATCAAAGCCAACGGAGCAGCAGCCTTGCGAATAGAAGCCTTTGCCGAACCGCTCTTCGCAGCCTCTATCATCGGCTATAGTGTATGTGTGGGAGCCGGCGACACCAAGGTTCCAGCCTTGATGAATCTCTTCTCTATGTGGATGGTGCGCCTCTCGCTTGCCGCCCTGCTTGCTCCAAGCTATGGACTGCAAGGAGTGTGGTTTGCCATGGCTTGCGAACTTGCCTTCCGTGGCTTGATCTTCATTTGGCGAGTGTGGAGGAAAATATAAAGTTTACAACAATATTTCTATCTTTTGCTGAATATATTTGTCGAAATGTAGTTTTTATCTTATATTTGCCGATAGAATATAAACAACATGTTTACTACACAAAACATCCGACAATGAAAACAACATTCATTACTTTGGCTTTCGCTGCCATATCTGCCATAGCTACTAATGCTGCAAGCTACGACTATCTCACTTTCCAAAACTTAGATGGCTCACAGACCTCTATGGCTGTCGACAATCTCAAAATGACAGTCAACGATGGCAAACTTGTAGTCACCAATGCTGCAGGCTCTGCCTCCTTGCCTCTTTCCTCACTATCAAAAATGTTCTTTGCCGAGACTTCCGGCATCAGCGACAATCTTGCTTCCGACAACCAAAGTGCCAAGGCGTATACCCTTGCTGGAGTGTGCGTAGGCACCTTCCGCAATGTCGAGACTGCCAAGCTTTCGCTCACCAAGGGCATCTATGTAATAAAGACAGAGAGCAAAACACAAAAGGTAATGGTAAAATAACTAAACCGTAAACAGCATTATGAACTCTAAGAAATCTATACTCCTTCTCTTTGTTGCAGCCTCTTCGCTCGCTGCCTCAGCCCAGAGTCTTTGCTTGTCGCAAGGCGAAGTCACGGTGGTTCATTCTTCAGCCAATACTGGCAACATGGTTTTCGGTTCCAACTCCCTAACTATCGAAGGTAAACAATATACCCTCGACAATGGCACCACTCTTGAAGTTACCAAAAATGGCATCGACGACAATACCGTAAACATTGCATATAATGGAACAGCAGCCAAGGTTACCGTGGCTGGCAACATAGCTCGCTATCTCACCGTCAATGCCTCGGCAGCCAATGTCAGCATATTGGCTTCTGCCGACTTGCAGCAGCCTGTGGCTTACAACCTCAGCGGCACCTCCACCAATGGCTCGTTTTATATGGATGGCAAATATGCAGCCACCTTAAATCTCAACAACCTTTCGCTCACCAATGCTGATAGCGCAGCCATCAACATCCAGGATGGCAAACACATCACCATCGTGATGAATGGCAACAATAGTCTCGCCGATGGCACAGGCAAACTCAATAATGCTTGCCTCTACGTAAATGGTCACACTACTTTTAAGGGCACAGGTTCATTAACCGTCCTGGGCAACACCAAGCATGGCATCACAGGCGACGAGCACATGGTGATAGAAGATGGAACCATCAACATCACCTCTCTTGGCGACGGTCTCCATGTTAGCGAATATTTTAAGCAGACAGGTGGCAACCTCACCATAAAGTCAACCTCCGATGGCATCGACGTGGGCTTCAAGGGAGTGAACAAAGGCACCAAGGATACCTACGCTCAGAATGGCTTCGCCTTCTTCGAGGGCGGAACCATCAATATCACGTCTACTGGCGATGCAACAAAGGGCATCAAGGCAGACAGCACAATAGTAGTGTCGGGAGCTAACCTCACGGCAAACACTATCGGAAATGCCATCTTCGACACCACAGACAATGATATTTCAAGCTCGGCAGCATTGAAGACTGGCGGACAACTTACCGTCACCTCAGGCTCTCTCTCGCTAACGAGCACAGGCGCAGGAGGCAAGGGCATCAATGCCGATGGCGACATTACCATCGAGGGTGGGGAAGTCTATGTCACCACCACAGGCTCCGTTTGGACCTACGGCAACGACGACACCAAGCCTCATGGCACAAAGACCGATGGCAACATCTATCTTAAGGGAGGAAAAATCTTTGTTGCAGCCTCTGCCAACTCAGGCGCAGCCTTCAAAACCGACTTTGTATTCAGCATCTCTGGCGGCACCATCATGGGCATTGGTGGCAAGGGCAGTAAGCCTACGGCTAATACCCAGACTTACAACACATATAGTGGAGTAAACGTGAAGGCTGGTCAAGCCCTCACCTACAATGGCGTGAGCTTCACCATACCTTCTATCTACAATAATTCAAGCGCCAAAGTCTTGGTTTCGGGAGGAAAATAAAATCCTTAATGACGTAAAATAATATTAGTAAAAACAGGAAGGCACAATGGAAACTAAAGAGGTTTATTCTTCTGTGTTTCCATCTTCTTCCCCTTCAAGGAATATAAGGTCGTTGGCATCTGTCAACGACTTTTTCTTTTTGTTTTCTTTGGCTCCTGCCTGTATGAGCTTGCGTGCAGCGGTGATGATGCTTGGACCACCTTCGGCAGTAGTAATCTTCAGCTTGGTGATTTTTTTTATGGTGTCGTTCATGCTTGTTTCTACATCGCTGAAGCGGAGGCTGAAGTCTTGCACTCTGTCGATGACGATGTTGGCAGCGTCCATCATTGCCTGCTGATTCTTTAGCTGTTTCACCTGCGTCCACATCATTTCCAACACACGGAGGTTCATATACATGGTCTGCGGACCGAGTATCAGCACACCTTCGTCGTAAGCTTCGCGCCAAAGGGTGGTGTCGTTGAGCAACGCAAGGTTTAGTGCGCCCTCGATAGGTACATACATTATGGCGAAGTTTAGACGGTTGTAGCCTTCGGGCAAGAACTTGGTGTATTCCTTCTTAGCCAATCGTTTGACCTGCGCTCTGACGCTGGCAATATGAGCTTTTAGATATTCCGACTTCTCGGGTGTGCCATCTTCGGCATTCATGTAGCGCTCATAGTCGGTGAGCGACATTTTGGAGTCTACGACAACATGGCGATTGTTTGGGAAATGGAGAATGAAGTCGGGTATCAAGCCCTTGCCATCGTCTCCTCTAAGAGCTTTGCCGCCCTTGTCGCGAAGAGTTTCCTGGGTGTCGAACTGCTCACCCTCTTTGAGTTCAAGGTCTTCTAATAGCTGCTTTAGCTTCAACTCACCGAAGTTGCCCTGCACCTTCACCTCGCCAGTAAGCGCACGAGTTAGTCGGTCGGCAGTTTCGCCCAGTTCCTGGCTCTTCTGCATATTAATCTTTATGGTGGCATCGAGACGAGTGAGAGCTTCGCTCTGCTGTTCCTTGGTTTTGTCGAAAGCCTCTTGCATAGCCTTTAGGCTCTGCTGTAGCGGATCTATAATCTTTGTCACTTGCTCCTTGTTGCGCTCGCCAAGTTCCTCTTGTCTGCGCTTCAGCACTTCCTCAGAGGTTGTCTGCATCTGCTCTTTAATGAGCTTCAGCTGGCTTTCCACCTGCTCTTTGTTCATCTCCTTAAGAGCCTCTATTTGTTTGTCGCTATTCTCCTTGGCCTGTTGGAGCTGTCGCTGATACGACTCTTTGAGTTCTGCATACTGCTTGTCGTAGGCAACCTTTAGTTCCTCCATCTGCTTTGTGCAGTTAGCAGCATTGGCCTTCTGCACATCGCGGTCGGCGGTGAGGGATACGAGGCGCACGGATAGTGCTATTACTACTGCCACTAAGGCTATGATGATTGTTGTTGTCATGTTTTAGTGTTTAATGTTTAATGGGTAGTGTTTAGTGTTTAATGTGGATAGCTAAGCTCTTGGCTTAAGTGCGACAGCCGAGCTGTCGCAAACCCAACCCGAGGGGGCATAGGTTTCTATCTTCACTCTTCACTTAGATTCTTTACTCTTCACTCTTCGTTCTTCACTTAAATTCCCAACATGCTTTCCAGTTGTTCTACTGCCGCTTGCAAATCTTGATGGAAGCGGAGATGAGATTCGAGAAAGTCGGGGATACCATTGGCAAGCAAGGCAAGGAGCTGCTTGTCCATATTGTGAACATACTGCGATATTGCATATTCGATATCGTCTTTCTGCCACTCCATGTTAGAGTAAGCATACACTCGCTCCTTTTGATGAAAGAAGGCGTAGGCTGTTTCTATCGTTGCGCGTGGAATCATTCGTCGAAACCTATAGGACGTATTTGGCATTGGTCGTAGCTATAAACATAGCCGGCATCGTTGAGCTGTTTCAAAATCTCTTCCATGTCGCGGCCAAAAACGTTGCATATTTCTTCCAATGAGTCGTACTCTCCATCTCTTAATAGCATGTTGACACTCGATACGAGCATGCCTGGGTCGTGTGGTAAATAGTCCATAATTACTTGTTTAGTTTAAATATCATGCGAAATTACAACTATTTTTGGAAATAAGAGCCAATATGTTTGATAAAAATTTATATCTTTGCAGAAGATAAATACATTATACTATGACTGACTTCAAAGATTTGAAAATTGCTGTAGCGGGAACGGGATATGTGGGAATGAGTATTGCCACATTGCTGTCGCAGCATCATCAGGTTACTGCCGTTGACGTGATAGCTGAAAAGGTGGAGAAGATAAACAACCGCATTTCGCCTATACAGGATGAATATATAGAAAAATATTTAGCTGAGAAGGAGCTAAACTTGCGAGCTACACTCGATGGCAAAGAGGCTTATCGAGATGCAGACTTTGTGGTTATTGCTGCACCTACTAACTACGACCCTGTGAAGAATTATTTCGACACGTCGCATGTTGAAGAGGTTATCGACCTTGTGCTCGAGGTGAATCCCGATGCTGTGATGGTGATAAAGTCGACCATCCCTGTGGGCTACACTCGCAGTCTATACCTTAAATATTATAATAAAGGAGTGAAGAAGCTCAACCTGTTGTTCTCGCCCGAATTTCTTCGTGAGAGCAAGGCGCTTTATGATAATCTATATCCAAGCCGTATCATCGTTGGTTATCCAAAGTTGATAAACCATTCCGACAACCTTGCCGAAAACGAGGCTATAAAGGCTATTGCCGATATGGAAGCTCTGAAAGAGGATGCTCAGGTGTTTGCAAAGTTGCTGCAGGAGGGTGCCGAGAAGGAGAATATTGATGTGCTGTTTATGGGCATGAAAGAGGCTGAGGCGGTGAAGCTCTTTGCCAACACCTATCTGGCTTTGCGCGTTAGCTATTTCAACGAGCTTGATACTTATGCCGAGATGAAAGGCTTGGACACTAAGTCTATCATCGATGGCGTGGGACTGGATCCACGTATTGGCACATTCTACAATAACCCTTCGTTTGGCTATGGCGGCTACTGTCTGCCTAAGGACACTAAGCAGCTGTTGGCAAACTACGAGGATGTGCCCGAGAATTTGATAGAAGCCATCGTGGAGAGCAACCGCACTCGCAAAGACTATATTGCCGATGCTGTGTTGCAGAAGGCTGGATATTATAGCTATGCCGACGACAACAGCTTTGATGCAAGCAAGGAGCACAGTTGCGTGATAGGTGTGTATCGCCTCACCATGAAGTCTAATTCCGACAACTTCCGCCAGTCAGCCATACAGGGCATCATGAAGCGCATCAAGGCTAAGGGTGCCGAGGTGATAATCTATGAGCCAACGTTGGAAGAGGGCACAACATTCTTCGGCAGTAGGGTGGTAAACAATCTCGAAGCCTTTAAGCAGCAGAGCCACGCCATCATTGCCAACAGATATGATGCTTGCCTGGACGATGTGAAAGACAAAGTGTACACTCGCGACATCTTCCGCCGCGACTAACGCACATAATAATGGCTATGGACAGAGAAGAGACTTGGAATAAAAACTATCAGGCTCTGAAGGCTTATGTGGAAGAACATAAACAGTTTCCGGACAAGAAGAAGGTGGAAAACAGAGCCTTGCTGAATTGGTGGAAATATAATAAGAAACGAATGAAGCAAGGAGCAATGACTGAGGATAAGCAGACGCTGCTCCTTGAACTAAGCAATATGAGAACGGTGCATAAGTAGTTTAAGTGAAGAGTGAAGAACGAAGAATCTAAGTGAAGAGTGAAGAATCAAGTGGAAAGCGATGCAGCCAAGCTGCACCGAACCCAACCCGGGGGTATTTGATTCTTCACTCTTCACTCTTCGTTCTTCACTCTTTGGTAATCCTCAGCAAACCTATTGCTGTAAGCATAGAGCCGATGCTAAGGATGATGAAGATGAGCATAGGGATGGTGTACTCGATGCCCGAAGGAGTGGTGTAGGCATCAACAACCTTGCCAATCCAAATAGGCACGAGGAATAAGCCAAGGTTTTGGATGTAGTAGATGATGCTATAGGCGGTGCCGAGTTGCTTTAGCGGAACCATCATCGGAACCGTAGGCCATAGTGCTGCTGGTACAAGCGAGAAGGCGATGCCCACCAAAGTCATCATGCTGAGCACATACCAAATGGCATGGGTGAGAGGATAGTTGAGCAACAGTAGGCTGACGGTTAGCACCATACAACCAATGGTCATCATCTGGGTGCCACGACCGGTGCGGTCGTAGAGAATGCCGAAAAGAGGACTGAGGACGATGGCACCAAATGGTATTAATGAGACCACCCAGCCAGCCGTCTCTTTGTCGATGGCAAAGCCGTTGACCATGAAGTCGGTAGCGAAATTCATAAATGTGCGTATAGAAGCATAATAGAGCACGCAGACTATGGCGATGAGCCAAAAGCCAACGTTGCTAACTACGGTTACGAAGTCGGCAAAGCGGAATACATCGTCGCTATTGTCAGTATTGCTTGTTGAGGCTGATGAGAGAGCATCAAACTTCCGATCGAAAAGGCAATAGACCATGAAGAGCACGAAGCCAAAGAGCAGTATTCCAGCACCTATTGCCAATGGCGAGGTGACACCAAAATGCTGCACCAAGACGGGGCTAAGGCTGAAAGCCAAGGCTGTGCCCAAACGAGCCATTGCCACTTGGGTGCCCATGGCAGAAGCCAACTCTTTACCACGAAACCATTTGGTGATAATCTTAGAAACCGTGATGCCCGTGATGTCGCATCCCATACCGAAGAGACCGAAGCCAAGCGACGAGATGAGAACTTGCACTTTCACCTGTTCGGGAATGAAACCAAAGAAGGTGAAAGCCATGTTGGCATAGTCGGCTGGCGATATGGCTGTGATGGCATAATAATTGATGATGCTTCCGGCAAGCATGCTTCCCGTGGCAAGGATGCCTGTGAATCGAATGCCACATTTGTCGAGGATGACACCGCCAAAGAATAGCATCAGCAAGAAAAGGTTGAGTATGGTGTAGCTACTGGTATAGAGACCATATTCTGCCGCTGTCCATCCCAATCCTCCTTCTTCGACAGGAGCCTTTAGGGTGGTGGAAACAGGCGAAATGATATTCCAAAAGATGTAGCCTATCATCATCACGAGCGATGCAATGACGAGAACAGTCCAACGTTGGGTACGAGATGTTGACATTGTTTTTAGATTCTTGCGTTGATAAAAATTTCCCTTGCAAAGGTAGTGTTTTTTTCTTGTTTATGAGGTATGTCTTTGCAAGTGTTGAATAAAATGTGTAATTTTGCAAGCCGTTTAAGGGTAAAAGAGTAAAAAGGTAAAGGGGTAAAAAGGGTAAAATCAATATTTTTATTATGAAGATAGGAATAAGCAGACCATTGGCTGCTCATATGAGCATGTTTGGTGCCGAAGTGTTCTGGGGGTTGATGTCTCCTTTAGGTAAGGATGCGATGACTCATGGCATTGATGGAGTGACGATGGTGACATTCAGACTTATTGGTGGCGCCATATTGTTTTGGTTGACATCATTTTTTGTACCAAAGGAGCATATTCCATGGAGCGACCGCCTGAAGCTAATTGGTGCAGGAATATTAGGATTGACATTCAATCAATGCTGTTACATCATAGGCTTGAGCATAACGTCGCCTACTAACGCCAGCATTATGACAACATCGATGCCTATATTTGCGATGATATTGTCGTTTGTGATATTGCACGAACCAATAACGATGAAGAAACTTGGAGGTGTGGCTATAGGGTGTGCAGGCGCTTTGATACTTATCTTGGCGAGTGCTTCGTCGGGAGACTCACGAGTGGGCGATATTCGTGGCGACATACTCTGTCTGTGTGCCCAATGTTCGTTTGCTCTGTATCTGGCGCTGTTTAGTCCGCTGGTAAAACGCTATTCGGCTTTCACCATCAACCGCTGGATGTTTCTTTGGGCAACAATATTGGTTACGCCATTCACCATATCGCACGTGTCGGCAACAGAATGGAGCACCGTGCCTATGTCTACATGGATGGAGACAGGGTTCGTAGTGATCTTTGGCACATACGTCAGCTACATACTCACGATGATTGGTCAGCGCACCTTGCGCCCAACGGTAGTAAGCATATATAATTATGTGCAGCCTGTGGTGAGCGTAGGAGTGAGCGTAATGGCTGGAATAGGAGTATTGAAATGGTCGCAGGCAATAGCTGTGATATTGGTATTCTCAGGCGTATGGCTCGTAACAAAGTCGAAGAGCAAGAAAGACATGAAAAGTGAAGAGTGAAGAACGAAGAGTGAAGAATCTAATAGATAAATGAAGAGTGAAGAATCTAAGGGAAAGCGATGCAGCCGAGCTGCACCGAACCCAACACCGGGGGTATTTGATTCTTCACTCTTCATTCTTCGTTCTTCGTTCTTCATTCTTCGTTCTTCACTCTTCACTCTTCACTTAGCTATGCAAGCACCACAGTTACATCTTTTGCTGCCTGGGCGCCATAGACGAGGGCTTGCTCAATGTCGGCAGTTTTGGAAGGACCGGAGATGAAAGAACCAAAGCCATACTTAGAAGTCTCAGTTTGCCCCTTGATGCCCGAGCCACGAGAGTTGAGCCATTCGTAAGCCTGGTGCATATTGCTAACGATATTTTCGCGGTGCACTATGATAACCAAGTTTTCAGAGATAAAGCAGACTGCCTTCTGCTTCATATTCATAGGCACCCACACGCAAGCATTCTCAGCACAAGCTACGCCACCTTCTACCACACCTACATCAGTACCATCAAGGTCTTGAGCCTTAGCCACTTCGTCAGGATTACGGTCGGCTTTCACACCAGCAACATTGCTCGAAACGACTTTTGCATTAGGGTAAGCCTGGCGGATGATATCGTTGATGTCGTCGCCTTCGTGCATTTCTACAAGATGAGCACCTGCTGCTGTGGTGGTTTGATGAATAAACTCAGCCACAGGGTCATCGAAGGTAAGCTTTGGGAATGATAAGTCGGGCATGTCGTAAGTCTCGCGCACATTCTTGCGAAGACGATTTAGTATTTCTTCTTTGCTGCTCATTTTATTTTTCCTTTCTTCCATAGTGTGTGGAACGATTCTTTTGCAAACTTAGGCATGGCATGATATTTACACCATGTATTCAGCTTTATATCGGTCAAGAACGACGGAATGTAGTTGGCTACTGGTGCCACTCTTAATGCCGAAGAATAGAGTGCAGGATGTTCGAAGAGCTGTTTCATGCCTTGCGACATCATCTTCTTCATAGGATTGGCATGGTGCATGCTGTCGAGTTGCTGTCGCCATTTGTAAATCTGTGTAGACAAGTCGACCTTGACAGGACAAACATTATCGCACGAACAGCACAAAGAGCAGGCAGAGCAATTATGATAGTTCTTGTCGCTATCCTTGAGCATACCGAGATTGATGCCGATAGGACCAGGGATAAAATAGGTGTATGTATATCCACCCGAACGGCGATAGACAGGACAAGTGTTCATGCAAGCACCACAGCGCATGCACTTCAAGGTTTGCCAATGATCAGGGTTGGCGAGAATGTCGCTACGACCATTGTCGACAAGGATGATGTGGAATTCGCCATCAGGACGAGGTTTGCGGAAATGAGAAGTGTAGACGGTTGTTGCCTGACCGGTACCGTTGCGAGCAAGCAGACGTTGGAATACTCCCATAGCATCATAGTTAGGAATAACCTTCTCAAGACCAATGCTGGCGATATGCAGCTTTGGTACAGAAGTGCTCATGTCGGCATTGCCCTCGTTGGTACAAACAACAATTTCGCCTGTGGAAGCAATACCAAAGTTGGCTCCTGTCATTCCACATTCGGCAGTCATAAAATTGTCGCGCAGATGATAGCGAGCACAACGAGTAAGATAAGTAGGGTCAGCCTCAGCCTCAAGTTTGCTTCTGTCGGCAATGCCCATGCTTTGAGCACCCTGATTACCATTGTGGTCAAGAATGCCTTTCTGACGGAAGGTCTCCTTCACCTGCTCACGAGTGATGTGGATGGCAGGCATGATGATATGGCTTGGAGCTAGATGCATGAGTTGCAAGATACGCTCGCCAAGGTCGGTTTCCACTACGTCTATGCCGTGGGCAAGGAGATTGTCGTTGAGGTGACATTCCTCAGTAAGCATCGACTTTCCCTTCACCACCTTCTTAACATTGTGTTCACGAAGAATATGGAGCACAATCTCGTTGTATTCATCAGCATCCTTTGCCCAATGCACTATGGCACCATTCTTAATGGCATTCTGTTCAAACTGCTCCAGATAGTCGGCAAGGTGTGTCACCGTATGCTTCTTAATCTGGCTGGCAGCCTCGCGCAGTTGTTCCCATTCCTTAAGACCATGTGCCTGGTCGTCGCGTTTTGCTCTAACACTCCAGAAAGTTTTATCGTGGCGTGTCACCCACTCGGGATTGCGGTTTACTTTTTCTGCCGCTTTAGAATGTTTTGTGCTCATAGTCCGTTTGCCAATATCTGTACTACATGTATAAATTTTATCCTGCCTTCTTCCTTATCTTTCTTCAATAATCCCTGCATGTGCATAAGACACGAAGAGTCGGGACCTGTGATATATTCAGCGCCTGTAGCAATATGGCGCTTTATCTTGTCGTGTCCCATTCGAGCCGAAACATCAGGCTCTTCGATAGAGAACATACCGCCAAATCCGCAGCATTCGTCCACTCTCTCCGGTTCAACAACCTCGATGCCTTCGACCATCTGGAGCAAATCTTTAATCTTGTTGAAACGAGGAATATTGCGCTCGGAAGGCGACGAGAGCCCCAACTCTCTAACTCCATGGCAACTATTGTGAAGACTAACTTTATGAGGAAATTTTGCCCAAGGCAATTCCTTAGGCTTTACGATGTCGTGAATAAACTCTACCACATCCATAGTCTTCTTGGCTGTATTACACTCGTGGTTTACGATGTTAGGATGAAAGAACCTAACATAGGCGGCACAAGAAGCGCTGGGTGCCACAACATAATCGTACTTAGCAAAGAGCTTGTCATAGTTTTCTACTAATTTGGCAGCCTTGTTCTGAAATCCTGCATTACCCATCGGTTGACCGCAGCAAGTCTGCTTTTCCGGATATTCTACATCGAGCCCAAGTTTCTTTAAAAGCTTATATGTAGCTACACCAACCTCAGGGTATAGAGCATCCACATAGCATGGGATGAATAGTCCTATTTTCATTTGTGTTTTTGTTTAGTTCGAAATCACTTAAGCAGGGTGTGTCGTGGCTATATAAACAGCAACTTAATCACAATAATATATATTGTGAAAAACGCACGCAAAAGTAGAAAAAAGTTTCGAAAAAACAAAGACTAATAACAAAAAACTTCGGAATATAAACAAATGTTTACTTTTCGAAATGCTGATAGTCTTTGGTGGTGCGCCAAGCTCCTCCCCAACGGAAACCATGCTTTATAAATAGACGATAGCAGAGGTCGTTGGGAGAAAGTGTATAGCGAGAACTCTTGGTGCGGTCTGCCCACTTGATGGCAGAGGCAGGCTGAACGATTCGCTTACCCTTACGAATTTTTACGCAAGGATTGTAGAAAGGATTTATGTCTACAGCCATGCCATAGCTGTGGCGCGATAGAGTTCGCGAGCCTGCTACAGGACGATAGCAGAAACACGAAGTATTGTTGTGCGACATCGATAGCTCGTCGTTGGCAGCATAGTCGTCGATAAGCTGCATGCGCTCGATAGGGTAGCGAGACTCAAAGAGCGTGCGGAATATCTCTACCAGGTCGTGGGCAATAGCTTTGTTGCACACCATTTCGCCTCTGAGGATATTTCCCTGAATGTCGTAATGGAGCAATCGCAGATAGCGCAAATCGTGGCGCGAGATATGATTGTTTTTGGGCAACGACTTGTTAGCTATTCTATGATAAACCTCGTTGCTTATGGTGTCGATGGCAAAGAATTTCTCTATGCCCTGTTGCTTTATGGTATTTGCGCTAACCTTTGTTCCTGCCTTCCATGGTGTGGCAGCATTGGCTATGGCAACGATGATGATTGCAATATAAAGAAGTATTGTTCGTTTCATAAATTGATGTTTTTAATTCTTTATTCTTCACTCTTAGCTTAAGTGCGACAACCGAGTTGTCGCAAACCCAACCAGTGGGGCATAGGTTTTCGTTCTTCACTCTTCGTTCTTCACTTTCCCTTGCAAAGTTAGTGTTTTTTGTTAAAAACGTGAAAAGACTTCAAGGTTTTAACTTATAATACTTATATTTGCAAAAACAACTATAACCTACATCAAAAATGCAGAAGTACGCTGATTATATAGAACAGATAGAAATCGAGTCGCTGTGGAGTGGCAAGAAACACATAGTATGGAACCTGGACAGAAAGGTAAACATACTAAGTGGAGTGAATGGTGTGGGAAAGAGCACCATTCTAAATAGGGTAGTGAAGGGGCTATCGCAAGGTGGCGAGTTTCCAAGCCATATGCTAAAGGGAGTGCGACTTAAGGTTGTGCCCGAGGATGCAAAGTGGATAAGGTTTGATGTGATTCGCTCTTTCGACCGTCCGCTGTTGAATCTCGATATGCTTACTAAGTTGGATGTTAGTCTGGCTACCGAACTTGATTGGCAATTGTTCCAACTGCAACGCAAGTTCTTGGATTACCAAGTGAATGTTGGCAACCGCATCATTGCCACCTTGCAGAGTGGAGCTGAAGATGCTGCACTCAAGGCGCAGGCTTTGAGCGAACCTAAGCGTAAGTTTCAGGATATTGTTGACCGCCTGTTTGCTGATACTGGCAAAAAGATAGTACGAGCAGAAAACGAAATTCGATTTTCGCAGATTGGCGAAACATTATTGCCTTACCAACTGTCGAGTGGTGAGAAGCAGATACTGGTGATATTGCTCACGGTATTGGTAGAAGACCATAATCCCTACGTGCTGTTTATGGATGAGCCTGAGGTGAGTCTGCATGTGGAATGGCAGAAGCAACTCATTGACCTCATCATGGAGTTGAATCCTAATGTGCAGATTATTCTTACCACCCATAGTCCTGCCGTGATAATGAATGGTTGGTTGGATAGTGTGACCGAGGTTTCTGACATCACGCAAGATAAGTGAAGAACGAAGAGGGAAGAGTGAAGAACGAAGAATTGCTATGCCTAAAGGACTAAAAGACCAAATATCATCGTCATATATCGAGGCTGCCAACCGGCTGACATCAAAGAAGGCACGCCGACGCATCGTGGCTTATGTAGAGAGCTACGACGATATCTTTTTTTGGCGTTCGGTGCTTAGCAGGTTTGAAAGCGACAAGCTATATTTCGAAGTGATGTTGCCTGCACGCTCTAATCATTTGGAGCGTGGCAAGAAGGCTGCATTGATGAGCCTCGTTAGCGACAAGGTGGGACGCGACATGATTGCTTGTGTAGATGCCGACTACGACTACTTGATACAAGGGGTTACGTTTACATCGCAGAAGATATTGGATAGCAAATATGTTTTCCATACCTATGCCTATGCTATAGAAAACCTGCAATGCTATGCACCTTCGCTCCATGATGTCTGCGTGGGTGTAACACTCAACGACCATTCCATCTTCGATATGGCTGAGTATCTACGACAATATTCGCAAGCCATATTCCCCCTTTTCGTATGGAGCATCTGGCATTATCGCAATGGCTCTTATGGCAGATTCTCAATCTTAGATTTTCTGAAGTCGATAGAACTTGGCAAGTTCTCGTTGGCATCAGCAGAGAATATTTTGCAGCACCTCAGAAAAAAGGTTGCCCGAAAGGTAGACACGCTTCGTCATGAAAACCCTGGAGCCAAAGAGAGCTACTTGGCGGTGAAAGAAGATGTAAAGCGATTGGGCGTTACTCCAGACACTACCTATTTATATATACAGGGGCATCATCTGTTTGACAAGGTGGTGAGTCCGATGATGGAGAAAGTATGCTCGGCATTGATTCATCAACGCCAAACAGAAATAGCACATCAAAGCATGCACAGCACTCAGCGTAGCAACGAACTGTCGTGCTATGCCAATAGCTTGTCGGATGTTACTACAATGCTAAAGAAAAACTATGGTTACCAAACCTCCACCCCTTTCAACCGAATACTGAAAGATATAGAAGAATATTTGGAAAGGTAAAAGGGTAAAAAGGTAAAAGGGTAAAAAGGCATAGTCGCTTTTTTACCCTTTTACCTTTTTACTTTTTTACCTTTATTAGTTTTCTCTCCAATAAGCAGGAGTGAAGATTATGAGGACTGAGAATATTTCGAGACGGCCGATGAGCATCAGTATCGAAGATATCCATTTGCACGAATCTGGCAGAATAGCCCAACTATCGTTAGGACCAATATCGCTACCGAAAGCAGGACCTACGTTGCCTAAAGAACTGAACGAGATACTCACGCAGTCGACACTCTCAACCCCAGCCAACGACATTAGGAATATCGAAATGGCAAGTATCAGCATGTAGGATGCAAGGAATGCCAATAGCGTTACTCGCTTTTGCATAGGTACATTGATAGAATCCAACTTCAAAGGCACTATGGCATTAGGATGCAGCATCTGGCGGAATTCATTCTTTATAATTTTTATCACCATTACTGATCTGATGCTCTTGAAACCACCACTCGTAGAGCCTGAGTTGGCACCAAGAAACATGCAGACTATTAGCACCACCCATGTGATGTGTGCCCAGTTGCCGGCATTGTCGTTGGCAAAACCTGTTGTTGTCAATGCTGTAACAACCTCGAATAATGAGTTGCGGAAGGCATGCTCTATGCCATAACCATTCTTGAAAATCAAGGCTAACATAACAGCTGCTGTAGATGCAAATACCGAGAATAGATAGAATCTAAACTCTGCATTCTTCATCAAATTCTTAAACTTTAGTTTCGCTACAGACGCATACAACAGCGTGAAGTTGACACCCGAGATAAAGCAGAAGAATGTGACAACATAGTCTAACATTGGCGAATGGAAATGCGTCACACTATCGTTGTAGATGGCGAAACCACCTGTTGCTGCCGATGTCATGGCATAGTTGATAGCCTCGAAAGAGTCCATGCCACAAAGCATATAGCAACCCATAGCCGAGAGGGTGATGGTTAGGAATACTGCCCATAGCCACTTGGCACTCGTAGAGAGCCTTGGATGAAGTTTCGACTTTATCGGTCCTGTGGCTTCGGCAGCAAATATCTTTGTTGAACCACCCACCATAGAAGGCAACAAGGCAATGGTGAAGAATACTATTCCCAAACCTCCTATCCATTGTGTGAGCGAACGCCAGAAGAGTATTCCATGTGGCAAACATTCCACATCATTGATGATAGTAGCACCTGTGGTAGTAAAGCCCGACATGGTTTCGAAGAAAGCATCTGTGAAATTGTCGATGTATCCACCTACCATATATGGCATTGTGCCGAATAGCGAGAATACCACCCATGCCACCGTCACCACCAAGTAGGCGTCTCTACGCGACAAGTTGTTGTCGGCCTTATACCCCTTGAGTCTGCACAATATGCCTGCTACCAATGTAACGACTATCGACACAAGGAACGAGAAGACATCGTCCTCATCATAGACGAGGGCAACACCCAAACAGGTCATCATCAGCGCCACCTCTATAAACAGAAGTGAGCCGAGAATCTTATATATTATCTTAGTGTTTATCAAGTGAAGAGCCTTTCTATCTTTTTAATGTTCTGACCATGGCAGAATACCACTACCGAGTCGCCTGCTTGAATCATAGTATTACCCGAAACAAGCATACCTTGGTCGTTTCTCACCAATCCACCTATCGTCATGCCTTGTGGCAATCCGAGGTCTTTCACCGGTTTCTGTGTTATTTTTGAACCTTCCTTAGGAATAAACTCAGCTACATCTGCATTTGCAGACATCAGGAACGTTACGTTCATCACGTCGGCATCGAGCATCATCTGATAAATACGACTTGCCGCAATAGCCTTCTTGTTTATTATGGTACCTATATCAAGGCTCTCAGCCATGCTTACATAGTCGATATTTTCGACCACAGCAACAGTCTTTCTCACTCCCATTCTCTTTGCAGTAAGACAAGCCAGAATGTTTGTCTCGGCATTTCCTGTAAGCGCCACAAAAGCCTGAGTATTCTTTATTCCCTCTTCGTAGAGCAATGGAATATCGCGACCATCGCCATTGATGACAAGAGTCTTATCGTTCTCTAAGATATCGTTGAGCTCTTCGCAGCGGTTGATGTCGTTTTCCAAAACCTTAACGTCCATATATTCAGGCATAGTCTGAATGGCTCTCACAGCAGTAGTGCCACCACCCATTATCATCACGTTCTTCACATCCACGTAATGTTCCTTGCCCACAATCTTTCGAATATATGGAATATACTGCTTTGTTGTCATGAAATAAGCGAGGTCGTAGAGCTTCAGTACATCATTACCACCAGGGATGATAGTGTCGGTATCGCGCTTTATCGCAACCACATGGTAAGGGTCGTTTGGTCCGCTTATCTCTTTCAGAGGTTTGTTCAATATCTCGCAAGCCTCACGAAGCTTAATGCCCAGCATCACCAATGCTCCATCGTGCACATCCCAACGCTGGCGCACCCACGACATCTTAAGTCCGTTGATGATGTCTCTTGCTGCCAACACCTCAGGGTAAATCAATTCATCAACACCGAGCTTGCGGAAGAATTCCTTCTTTTCGTCAGCAATGAATTCTGCATCATTAATCTTCGCCACCGTCTTCTTAGCACCCAAAGCATGGGCTATGATGCAGGTGTTGAGGTTTAAGCTCTGCGAAGGAGTAACGGCAATAAACAAACTGGTATGAGCCACGCCTGCATCCATCAGAGTGTTGATGCTCGATGGTGAGGCATTCATAGTCAGCAAGTCGCAGTCGTTGCCAATCTGTGCCAATCGCTCTTCATCTTCGTCGATGAGGGTGATGTCTTCGTTATTTCTTGATAGGAGTCGTGCCAAGTGAGTACCTATGGCGTAGGCTCCAACTATTATTATCTTCATTATCAGTTTTATTTCAAGAATCCATAAATAGCTTACATATAGCTACATATAGTTTTCTTTATTGTATCATTATCCAAACCGATGATAGCTCGGAGTTCGTCGATAGATCCATGCTCTATAAACTTATCAGGAATACCCATACGCTTCACACTAATATTGGTGTAGCCATTGTCGTTGAGCCATTCCATCACAGCCGTGCCCATACCGCCATTTCTCACTCCATCTTCAATTGTTATGATATGCTTATACTTCTCAGCCACCTCCTTGAGCAGATTCTCGTCTAAAGGTTTCAAGAATCGCATATCGTAGTGAGCAGGTTTCTTGTCCATAGTTGCAATAACGTCTTGCACATCGTTGCCAATAGGACCAAGTGTGAGCACAGCCACATCTTCGCCATCATTGATTTTGCGTCCGGTGCCCACCTCAATGGTTTCTAATGGGCATTTCCATTCTGTATAGATGCCACGTCCGCGAGGATATCTTATCACGAAGCATCCCTTGTCAGGCAGAGAGGCAGTATACATAAGTCGGCGCAACTCCTTTTCATCCATAGGCGAAGCTATAGTTAGGTTAGGAACCACACGAAGGCTTGCCAAATCGAAAGCACCATGGTGAGTAGGACCATCCTGACCTACCAAACCTGCTCTATCCAAACATAGCACCACATGAAGATTCAATAGAGCCATATCGTGGATGATATTGTCGTAGGCACGTTGTGCAAACGAACTATAGATATTGCAGAAAGGAATCAGACCATCTTTTGCCATACCTGCCGAGAATGTCACAGCATGACCTTCGGCAATACCTACGTCGAAGGTTCTGTCTGGCATTTCTGCCATCATTATGTTCATAGAACATCCTGTAGGCATGGCTGGTGTAACGCCAACAATCTGCTTGTTCTCCTTAGCCATCTCGAGCAGGGTGTGTCCGAATACATCCTGATATCTTGGTGGCTTAGGTGTGCCATCGTCGACGACACGCTGACCAGTCTTAGGGTCGAATTTGCCAGGAGCATGCCATATTGTTGCACTCTTTTCAGCAGGTTCATACCCCTTGCCCTTAGTGGTGTGCAAGTGTAGAATCTTCGGTCCCCTCATATTCTTGAGTTGCGAGAGCACCCTTACGGTATTCTTCACATCGTGTCCATCGAAAGGTCCAAAATATCTTATGTTCATACCCTCGAAGATGTTCTGCTGATGGCTCAGCGCACTCTTCAGGGCATTGTTGAGCCTTATGATGCCTTTGCGTCGGTTGTCGTTAAGGTAGCCTTTAGAGTGTAACCATTGCGAAGCCTTGAATCTCAAACGATTATATGTTTCATTAGTGTCGAGGTTTAAGAGATATTTCTCCATACCACCCACGGCACGGTCGATAGACATGTCATTATCGTTGAGGATTATCAGTAAGTCGTTGTTGGTAGAAGACACATTATTCAAACCTTCGAAAGCCAAGCCTCCGCTCATAGCTCCATCGCCAATGATGGCTACCACATGACGATTCTTGCCTTCAATCTTTGCTGCTACCGCCATACCAAGGGCGGCAGAGATAGAGTTTGAAGCATGTCCGCATGCGAAAGTATCATATTGGCTTTCCAAAGGCGAAGGGAAAGGACGTATGCCATGTAGCTTACGATTAGTACAGAACGATTCTCTACGTCCTGTAAGAATCTTATGGCCATAAGCTTGATGCCCCACATCCCACACCAATCTATCTTCAGGAGTATTGAAGACATAGTGAAGAGCGACAGTAATCTCCACAACACCAAGACTTGAGGCAAAGTGACCTGGATTCATAGACACTTCGTCTATGATGTCGCTGCGCAAGTCCTCACAAACTTGTGGCAATTCGTCTATCTTCAGCTTCCTAAGGTCTTCAGGGTATTCTATTTTGCTTAATAATGAATATTTATTGTCGTCAGCCATCGATTATAAAATAATAAATAGTGGCTACAAAGATACATAAAAAAAGATAACAACCAAAGGAAAAACGCCTTTTTGTTCTACCTTATATATTATACCGAACATTTCAAGTCAAAATCTTGTTTGTCTCGCCTTTTATTCTTATTTTTGCAGATATTATGTGGTAAACCCCTTATCATTATTCCTAATGGAAACATTCAAAAATACAATATCAAAATAGAAATATGAACAAGAAAACCACTTTCGTAGCCCTTTGTCTCGCCATGTCTCTTGGCTCATGGGCACAGACCAAACAGGGAGGAATCTCTCCACAGATGCTTAGTGAAATACAGAAACTTCAGTCGCAGACTCCTGCCTCAAAGGCTCTCTTCAACGCCATCGCTGCCAACAACATCGATGACCTCGTGAAGAACCATGCCAACCAAGGTCCTGTAGACACCCACTTCTCTGTAGAAACTCCTGCGCAGTCTATCCACGACCAGAAGAGTAGTGGCAGATGCTGGATGTTCTCTGGCTTCAATGTGCTAAGATCAAACTTTGCCAAGGCTCATGGCGATTCGCTGAAGGTTGAGCTCTCTCACGACTATCTCTTCTTCTACGACCAGCTTGAGAAGGCTAACCTCATGCTCCAAGGTGTTATCGATAATGCCAAGAAGCCTATCGACGACACTCGCGTGCAGTTCTTCTTCAAGAGTCCTATCAATGATGGTGGTACTTTCTGTGGTGTTGCCGACCTTGCCGACAAATATGGCGTGGTGCCTATGAGCATTGTGCCTGAGACTTATTCTGCAGAGAACACCAGCCGTATCTCTCGTCTCGTTGCAAGCAAGTTGCGTGAGTTTGGTCTCGAACTTCGCGATATGGTTGCAAAGGGAAAGAACGCTAAGGCTATCAACGAGCGCAAGACTCAGATGCTCGCCACTGTCTACAACATGCTCTCTATGACTCTCGGCGAACCAGTTAAGGAGTTTACTTATGCTTTCACCGACAAGAACGGCAAGACTGTAGGCACTCCTAAGAAATATACTCCAAAGGAATTCTTCCACGAGGTTGTGGGCGATGGCATCAAAGGCACATTCATCATGGTTATGAACGACCCTCGCCGTCCTTACCACAAGACCTATGAGGTGGAATACGACCGCCATACCTATGATGGTACAAACTGGAAGTATCTCAATCTTCCTATGGACGAGATTGCTCAGCTTGCTATAGCTTCGCTTAAGGATGGCAGAAAGATGTATAGTAGCTATGATGTAGGCAAACAGTACGACCGCAAGCGTGGACTCCTCGATGTCAACAACTACGATTACGCATCGCTCTTCTCTACTACCTTCGGTATGGACAAGGCTCAGCGCATCTCTACTTTTGATAGCGGTAGCACTCATGCCATGACTCTATCAGCAGTAGACCTCGATGCTAATGGCAAACCATTGAAGTGGAAGGTTGAAAACAGCTGGGGACCAGCAAATGGTCAGAACGGCTGCTTGATAATGACCAATGAATGGTTCAACGAGTATATGTTCCGTCTTGTTGTCGACAAGCAGTATGTGCCTGCCGAAACTCTCAAGCTCTTCGACCAGAAGCCTGTCATGGTGATGCCTGAGGATCCTTTGTTCCAAGAGGATATGTAATGAGTAACATTAATGTCATGAAACCTATCATTTGGGCTTTGCTATTGCTTATAGCAATGGCATTGCCCGATTATTATATCTACACGAGCTATATTGACCAATTGCACAATATAGCCGTCAGCATCCTGTGGTGGTTGCCAACGCTGATAGCAGTATCGGCATTCGCAGCTGCTCAAGCAGGAATCTATCATAATGCCATGTTTCGCACATTCTTCGGTATAAGCATGGCTTGTGCTACTCCAAAACTTGTTTTCTCGCTCGTCGACCTTGTCTTAGGTCCTACTATTGCCATTATTGTGGCAGTATCGTTGATAGCTGCCATAGCCTATGGTGTGATGTATGGTTGGCGCCGAATAGTTGTGCGCACAGCCTCATGTCGTTCTTCCCGATTGCCTTCTGCATTCCATGGCTATCGTATCCTTCAGCTCTCCGACATCCATATCGGCACCTTCTTGCAAAACCCTAAATTCATAACCAAGCTTGTTGAGGCTGTCAATCGTCAGCAGCCCGACCTTGTAGTGTTCACGGGCGACCTTATAAATACCGATGCTCATGAACTGTTACCATTTCGCAAAGTTTTGTCGCAGATACGGGCTAAGGATGGTGTGCTGTCTGTGATGGGCAATCACGACTATTGCGAATACTCACAAGATGCTGCGCAGCCTATTCATGGCAGACGTGAACTTCATGCTCACCGCAGTCGCCGTTTGCTTGTGTATTTACAAGAGAAAATGGGATGGCGAATGCTTATGAACGAGAACGTGATGTTGCAACGCGGCTCTGACTCTATAGCCATTATTGGTGTAGAGAATATCGGTAAACCTCCTTTCAAATCGTTTGGCAATCTTGATAAAGCAATGGCTGGATTACCTGCCGATTGTTTCAAGGTGTTGCTCTCTCACGACCCTACACATTGGCGCCGTGGAGTGCTCAACAAGACCGACATCTCGTTAACTCTTAGTGGTCACACTCATGCCGGACAAGTTAAGATAGGTCGCTTTTCGCCAGCCAAATGGGCATACAACGAGTGGGGCGGCAAATATACCGAAGGCTCATCCATGCTCTATGTGTCGTTAGGTATAGGTGGCACCATGCCTTTCCGCTTCGGTGCTTGGCCTGAGATAAACATCGTCACGCTCGAGAAAGAATAAACTCCAAAAATATAATAATAACTATTCCATTAATCCATATATAATATGTATGGCTTTATAACAGAAAAATCCGCAATGCCGTTGATAGGCATTGCGGATTTTTCTGTTATGTCCGAAAGATTTCGGGGCTAATTATCTTGCTCGATAGTTTATCTCGTTAAGCTAAACTTGATGCTCAAACCAAAGTCTTGCGTGGTAGTAGGGTAGCTACTGCTGCTGAGCAATGGAGTGTTGGTCTGGCGGTCGTAATAGAAGCTCATGGTGAGCAGACGCGACAGGGTGTAGTCGGCAGAGAAGCTAAGCTTAAATGCCTTGTTACCATTCGACGCAGAGCTGGTTAGCGAAGCTATATCACGGATGATAGTAGCCTGGTTACGCAAGCTGAGGTCGAGACGCAAGTTGAGGTCGTGGTTCACACCTCTATTGCGCTGGCTTGTCTTCGACTGCTTGTTGCCGTCTTGGTCGCCACGCTTGTTACCCTTCACAGCTCTGTGGTTTCTGCCACCAAACATGTTGAAGTTGTTGAGCTTATAGCCTGCACCAATAACCCAGTCGTGTGATGTAGCCTCGTTGATCTGCACACTCGTCATAGAAAGACTCAGCACACGGGTGGTGCGATATTCCACCTTGCAGGTGAGATTATTGTGCAATGTAACATCAATACCGAGCAGAGGCGAGAATGCCTCGTTGATGCTCACGGTAGAGACATTAAACATCGACGATGGTACAGGGTTGCCTGTGGTGGCATCGTTGATGAAACCGATGTTGTCCCCCATCACCTCCATGAAGGTAGAATAGCTGCTATACGAACCTATTGCGAAGATGCTCTTGTAAGAGTGGTTGATGTTTACACTCTTGAAATGGTTAGAGAACCATGGCAACTTGCTCAAACCGCTATAGCGAACAGTCCAGTTAGGAAGCAGACGCGAGAGCGATGGGAAGATGTCGAGCGACTTTCCTGGCATGCTGGTATACGCAGCAAGGAATGCTGGTATCATCACGTCGCCGCTGTATAGGTTTACACCACCATTTGCAGCATCAAACTTCTTTCCTGCAAGTGTAGTTCCATTTGGATAAACAACACCCTGATAGCGAGCTTCTACAAGCTTTTGGAATGTAGGAAGCGAGTTTACGAAGGTCTCAAACGATGATGAATGATAGCCGTTGTTGGCATTACCCACACCCTCGAAGGCACTCTTCAGCGACATTGTTGTCATGGTGAGCGAACCACTCTCGGTGGTAGGATTGCCCTGATACATATATTGTATGCTCTTAGCCTTGTTGCGTGTGCGCGAAGCGTTGAGGTCTATCTTCAGGTTCTTCACAGGCTCGAGTGTAAACTTGAGCTGCAAATCCTCAGTACAGCTTGTTGTGGCAGGAGTAGCTATAGAGTCGCTCATCAATAGCCAGTTGTTTTCGCGTGCCTTGTCGATATACGAGTCGTCGATAAGACCGAAGGCAAAGTCGAGACCTGGCGACATTACGCTCGTTGCCTTAGTCTGTCCGAAGGCATCGCCCACGTTAGGCATAAAGCCTGGCAAAGCCATAGAATATTGGTTGCGGTAAGAGATACCTACCGAGCGTACCATCATCAATGTGCGTGCCACGATTTGTGCTGTCTTATACCAACCCTTATCGTCGAGAGGCTCCTTTGGAGTTACCGACACCTTTATCTTCATGGCAGAGTCTACATGATTCTTTATGAGAATCTTGTTGCCATCAAGCTTCTTGAACTTCAGTTCATACTTCTTGCCATCCTCGGTCTTTGCCGTTACGATTAGGCGCTTGGTGTTCTTACCATGCTGCAGAGTGAAGGTTGTGTCAGGCTTCAAGGTCACTTCCTTCTCGTATGTCTTTGAGTTCTTAGGCAGTTTAGCCTTTTGAGCCTGCGCCTTCTTGTTGTCCTTGTCGCTTATCTTCTTATCTGCGTTAGCCTTGTCGCCTTCGCCCTTTGCAGCTTCCTCGGCTTTCTTCTTAGCCTCTTCAGCCTTCTTGCGTTTCTCGGCTTCTTTCTTCTTCAGCATGTCTTGGCGACGCTTGTTTAGCTCGCTACGCGAAGGTTCTTTGTTGAACTTGTCGTTGACAGCCTTAAGGAAAGGCACCTGATTATACAACTTCTCCAAGTTGAGTGTGGAGTTGAGGTTGAAGTTGCGGTTCGATGATATGGTATTGCCAAGCGATGTACCATCTTCAAGGTCTGAACCGCGCATCCATTGGTATGTTGCGTTATACGATGCATCAGCATTCACCCAGTTGAAGATAGGGATGAGGTTGAGAGGCAACTGGTATGAAGCCTGGAATGTCTGATTATAGCTCAGCGGTTTACCGAAGTTCTTGATGCTTGTCTTCACAGAGTCTTTCCATGCCTGATAGCGGTCAGGATACAAATCCTTGTTGATAGGAGTGTATGGCTCTTCTATCTCGGCACGAGTAGAACTTTGGAAGTTGGCATGCAGATTCTTTGTGAGGTCCCAACGGAGTGAGAAGTCGCGGTTCCACAAGAACTGCTCGTTGAACGTTAGTGGCAACTTATTTCCTTCTGTCGACTCCATGTCTCGCTCCTGCAATTCGTAGTAGTTGCGAGTAATCTCGGTGTTGAAGCCTACATTCTGTGGCAACCAGTTGAGGCCGAACTTCTTTAAGATGTCGAGATATTTGCTCTTCGACTTCATCTTCTTGAATGGTTCCCATGCCTTGAACACAGGTGTCCATGCATAGTTCATAGCTCCACGCCAGTTGTCTTCATTCTCATAAACGGTAGTCTCGCCAGTAGTATGATTGTGCGAGTGGCTATACGAGAACGAGAAGTTTGCAGGGTCGTAAGGCATAGGATGACGCTTGGTCTGTATACCCACCTTCACATTCGACAACGAGAAGTTGGTCTGTGTAGTCTTGGTAACAGCTATGCTCTCTATAGAGTCGCGCTCTTGCTTTGAGCCTGCCGACTCAAGAGCATCGTCGAGAAGCATATCCGAGTCGAGAGGATTGAACTTTGGCGACACCTTTTCTTTAGTTATAGAGTAGTAGAGCGGTATCGAAACCTTAGCCTTGTCAGGGAAGAACTTTCCGAGATCAAAGTTTGTGGTGATGGTATAGTTGCCTGTATTGTCGGTGGTGCGTTCTGCTACGCCCTGTTCCAAACCTCCGAAGCCCTGAGAAACATAGCGTCCCTGAACGTTCACGGTACCAAAGTCAGAGAGTTGCATATTGAGGTTGCCTTGTGCAGCCCAACCGCCACTATTCTCATATTCCTTTAGTCGCATTTCGTTTACCCATACCTCGCCACTCTTGGTAGATGAAGTAAGGTTGCGCACACCAATCACGATGGTCTTTACCTCGCCCAAAGTAGGGTTACCCATCACGGTAATCTTGTTCTTAGGTTGCGATGAGTCGTAGGCTGTATAGGCATGGTTGTAGCTTGCCAAACCATTAGCCTTAGCTTTGTTGCGCTCCTTCTTTATCTGTGTGAAGAGGTTGAGCGGAATGTCTACCATATTCTCTTCTGGCCATACTGCCATACAGTCGCGAGAAGAATACTTGTCGTAAATGCCTGGAGCAGTAAGCTTCAATGGCACCTCATATTCATAGTAGTTGCTCTTGTAGTCGCTACCCAAGCGTACGAATACCGCCAACTGGTCGTCGCCAAGGTTGGTAACATCGTGTTCCAATGCGTTGGCATGCACAAACATCTGCATACGACGATACTGACGAAGATCGTAAGTGGCATTCTTATATATACACTTAGCCTCGTTGCTCGAAAGGTTTGTCAATGTCATCGATAATGCCTGCTCGTTAGCCTCGGTAAGTTGAGGCTGAGTAGGGTCTTGCTCACGACGGATGCCTGGAGGCATCACGTAGTTGACAGGAGTCTTGTCGTTGTTTTCCTCAATATTCACAGCAGCTGTGGTAAGAGTGCCACTACCAGAAGTGGAGTTGTCGAGAGTCTGCTCGTATACACGCCATTCGCCACGCACAAGGTCGAGACTACCAAATCGCAATACGATAGGATGCTGGAAACCTGTGAGGAACATACGCATGAAGCGGATGCTTGTGAGGTCGTTGATGGCGCCCACTTTGTCGGTATATTCCTTCAGCGGAATGCGGAACTGATACCATGTGGCTGTTCCCTTCTCGCCATTTCGCAATGGAGCAGTATACACACGCTTGTCTACGATGTTGTTTTTGCCCACTACGAGGTCTTGCGGACGAATGCTTACACGATACTCATAGTATTTCTCATATTCGTTGAGGGTGTAATCTTGGTTGATATCCTCAACGTCAGGAGTTGTCTTATATGAAGTGTCGTAGTTTTCTGTACGGTTGTCAGAGTCAGGAGAGTTGCCCTGAGGATTGTTGATATACTTATATCTACGGAGTATCGACGCCTTCATCTGGTCATAGTCGCGACCACGATAATAGTGGTAGTTATCGTTGGCAGGGTCGTTGTAGATAGAATCCCATACGGCAGCATTCACCTTGCCTTGCATCTCGGTGAGGAACTGCTGATAAGCTTCGAAAGCTCGCTCTTCATCATCGTTCAAACCGTTGTAGCCCACATCCTGCAATGCACGGCTACCCTTTGTGGTAGCAAAGGCATAGGTCACGGTGGACTGAGTAGGTATCTTTCCCCATTGAGTGAAGGTGAATTTGTTGGAACCATCCACAGGCATACCACTCTCATAGAACTTCTTACCGTCGCGCAAGATATCTTCCGACACCTCGCCAAGGTTGATATAGAAGTCGCCACCATATTCGTTGGCGTTAGATTGCTCGTTGCTGTAGATGAATGGGTCCATGAGCCAGAACTCCAAGTATTCGATGTTGGCTTGCTCAAAGTCGTTGGTATCGAGCTTACGCATCATACCACCCCAATGAGTAGTAGGGTTCAGCAGCTGACCGTTGTTGTCTACATTGGTGCTGAAGTTATACGGACCACGCTCGTTAGGGTAGTAGGCTATGTTGAGAATAGGCAATGTTGCCGTAGCTCCACTATAGCTACTCTGGTCGCGGTTAGGATAAAGTTCGCGAACATATATCTCACGCACATAATGGTTTGACAACTGGTCGAGGTCGCTCTTGATATGTGCTGGAGTTAGCGATGACGAACGACGAGTGAACAGAGGATCGATAGTATACCATGCCATCTGTGAACGACGGAAACCGCTTGTAAGAGTAGTCTTGTCGGAAGATTCAGAGAACATCGAAGGCACACTCGATAATATCCAAGAGGTAGGTGTCGACACATCTATCTTTGTGGTGTTGTTCTCGAAGTCGTCGATATACGAAGCGTTGTCTTGTGTGCCATGGCTCTGACCTGCAAAGAGTTTTGCAAACTCACCAGTAAATGATATTGTAGATGGTTGGGTGAGGTGCAAGCCTGGCAGCTTGTCGAGCATATTGGTAAGCCATTGGCTCTCGGTCTTCCAGTTTAGGTTCAAGCCAAAGATGGTGTTGTTCAAAGGCTCGTTGCCCATAGCTACCTTTGTTGTTAGGGCTTGCTCCGACAAATGTTGCAGGGTACCGGAAAGTTGGAAGTTCTTAGAGAAATCGTATTCCCAGTTGATACCAAACATCGTCTTGCGCTCTTGCGAGAAGTCGCTCTGGCTTTCGAGCGATACGTTGACAGAGGTACCAGCATCGATGATGCTCTGGTTCAGAATGCGCACCTCGCCAGCGTTATAGTCTACGGTATAGTCGGAACCTTCGGTAAGGGTCACACCACCTGCAGTAACAACCACAGAACCTTGTGGCACATTCATTGCTCCAAGCGAGATTACATTGGAAGATGTTCCACGATATTGTCCCATGAGCACGTATTTGTTCTTCTCTGCAATCTGGCGTGCCATGGTTTTTGTAGAATCATAAAGTTCGGTAAAGGCATATTTGTCTGCCTTTGCCGAAGCCACACCTTTGGCTACCAAATAATTCTTCAGATAGCTACCAAAAGGTTCGGCTGCAGGGAAGAATACACGACCATTGCTAACGGTGTAGCCTTCTACATAGTCGAAATATCCGTTAGAGTGAGCCTTGTTGTTGTTATCCAAGCGGTCGGCACCAAGCATCTTGATAAGTGTTTGGTCTTTAACCTCAGGCTCTGGAATATAAGTAATGTATACACCTGTGGTATCGCTTTGGAACTTCACATCCAAGCGGAACTTCTCTTTCTCTACCGACGAAGCCAAGGCATACACGTTTTTCATCATCAAGTCCCAGTTGCCCTGATGAGGGTTGTTGCCTGTATTCTTCAGCGATTTCACAAACAATGCTTTGTTTACATCAGTATTGTCTGATGCAAATTCGCCCACCTGGTATGTGTTGCCACCATAGGTATATTCGTAAGCCACAGCCAACACCTGGTCGGTGTTGAGAGTAGTCTTGAGCGAAACATAGCCCAAGGCAGTATTCACGGTATATTCAGAGCTGTTGAGCAATCGTGCGCTCTGCAGCTTTTCATAGTCGTTGCCACCTACAAAGCCGCTGATACCATCGAGCACAGTACTTGTCTGGTCGATGTCTCGTGCTGCAGCATAGGTTGTTACCATCTGCGAATATTCCGAGTTGGAATTATTCGATGGTATGCCGATACCTGTAGGTTGCCATAGGCTATTGCTTATCTTCGAAGCCTCGCCAAGGTCGGTGAGGGCGATGATGTTTCGGGTGTTGGTGGTTGTACCAGTCTTGTTAGTTACCCAAATCTCTACACGGTTGATGGTGACACCAGTAGTGAGATTAGGCAATGTCTTCATAGCATCATCGTAGCGATCGCGGAAATACTGAGCGAGGAAGAAGTGACGGTTTTCCTCATAGTCAGCCACGTTTATCTCGAAAGGAGTAAGCTGTACGCCACCCTTCGAAGAAACACTCTTCGATGATGATTTCTTCTGAGATACCACAGTCTGCAACTTCAGTTTACCAAACTGCATATCTGTGCGGATACCAAACAGCGAACTGGCACCAGTAATGAGCGACGAATTGCTTGGGAACGACACGTTACCAGCCTCTACGAGCTTGATGATCTCGTCTTCCTTACCGTCGTACTTCAACTTCATGTTCTGAGTATCGAAGTCGAAGGTGGCATCGGTGTTGTAGTTGAGGTTCATGTTAACCTTGTCGCCCACCTTACCATTCACATTGAGGTTTATCTTCTCGTCGAAGTCCATCGTAGTGGTCTTACGGTTGCGAATAGGCAACGAAGGGTTGTCGATGTTCTTCAATGTGGCACCAAACTTCAGCTCTGCAGTACCTTGAGTTTTAATACGTACGCCGCCAGGACCAAATATCTTCTCTGCAGGACCAAGATCGAAGTGCATATCCGAGAAGTCAAACTTCTCCTTACCTTTAGCCTTGAAAATCTCGTCGTTCTTGCCACGATAGAATTGGTTGCGTGCCTGCTGCTCCGTCCATTTACGATACTCCTCAGGAGTCATCATTATTGGTGCATCCACCCATGTGCCAGCAATCTTGGTACCAACGATATAGCGGTCGATGGTATCGTTGTATTCCACATTATACTTGATATTCTCTGGGCGTTGCAAGTCGATAGCGCTATGCTCAAGGTCGCTCAATGAGATAGGCGTTGTGCGCTGAATGCGCCAGCGAGGGTGGAGTAGGGAATCAGGTATGGAATCGGTATCGATAATCAGTTCAGGCTTCTCGTCTTTTAAAGCCTTACGAGCATTCGAAATGTTGCTTGATGCTCCATTCCTGTTAAGAGAATTCTGGCGTGCATTAGCTAAACGCTGATTGTTGTTGACGCCAGTAAGGCCTTTTAACTGAGCGGTGCGTCGTGCAGGTATCACATTCTGGAATACAGACATGCCGAGGGCATAGCTTGCCACCGTGGCAACAAGCATAACGATAGTGATAGTCTTTTTCCTGAATGATTTCATACTATTTTATTCTCTTCAAAGCCTCTTTAACAACCATTTCTACAGCCATTGCTGGATTCTCGGTCAGAATCTGCTGAACCACCTTGCTACTTGGAGCAGGCGAGAAACCAAGCATGGTGAGTGCGCCAACAGCCTCGTCTCTAACTCCCATATCGAAAGTAGGAGCCGTTGATGTGCCGCCAGCATGCAATTCGTCGGTGATACCACTCGACATCACCTTGTCTTTCAAATCTACGATGATGCGTTGAGCTGTCTTCAGTCCAATACCTTTCACCCCTTTGAGCAATCGCTCGTCGCCATTAGCAATGGCGTTGCAAAGTTCGATTGGCGAAAGGCTTGAGAGTATCATCCTTGCTGTGTTGCCACCAACACCACTCACCGTGATGAGCAGTCGGTATAGGTCGCGCTCTTGCTTTGAAGCGAAACCGAAAAGGGTATAAGAATCGTCGCGTCCGCCTGTCTGCAGCGCTTCGTGTACATACAGTTTAACTTCTTTCTTGCCCTGTATGCCTGTATAAGTGTTGAGCGAAATGTTGAGCGCATAGCCTACACCTGCTGCTTCTACTACAGCCATGGCAGGAGTGAGCTCAGTCAGTTCACCTCTAATATATTCAATCATTTATCCTTAGTTTTATGTATATATACATCTTTAATAACGCACGCATGGGGACTTTTATTGTATAGCAATGTTGAAATGTATTATATAATTAGGCGGTATATTATGAAAATATATAAAAAATCACGTCTTTTTGATAGTTGTTTCACGAGAAAAGTGTAATTTTGTACGCTCTTAGGTTGTAAGGGCGAATAAAAGGCATATAACAACCAAACAAACATAAATACATTAAAACATGAAAAAGATTAGAGCTGCCGTAGTTGGCTATGGCAACATTGGAAAGTTCAGCGTTCAGGCTCTTGAGGCTGCACCTGATTTTGAAATTGCTGGTGTCGTTCGTCGTCAGGGCGATAAGAATAAGCCACAGGAGTTGGCACAGTATGAGGTAGTTGATGACATCAAGAAGTTGAAGGATGTGGACGTAGCTATCCTCGCTACTCCTACTCGTAGCTGCCCAGAATATGCAAAGGCTATCACAGCCATGGGTATCAACACCGTAGATAGCTTCGATATCCACACTTCTATCCTCGACTATCGCACAGAGATGATGCCTATCAATAAAGAGACAAATACCGTGAGCGTAATCTCGGCAGGATGGGATCCAGGAAGCGACTCTATAGTTCGTATCCTCATGCAGAGTCTTGCTCCTAAGGGATTGACTTATACCAACTTCGGCCCTGGTATGTCTATGGGTCACTCTGTTTGCGTAAGGAGCAAGAAGGGTGTTAAGAATGCGCTCTCTATGACTATTCCTTTGGGCGAGGGTATTCATCGCCGTATGGTATATGTAGAGCTTGAGGATGGTGCTTCGCTCGAAGAGGTGACAGCAGAAATCAAAGCCGACCCTTACTTCTCACACGATGAGACTCATGTATTTGCAGTAGCTTCTGTCGACGATGTTCAGGATATGGGCCATGGTGTTCACCTTGTACGCAAGGGTGTGAGCGGTCAGACTCAGAACCAGCGCTTCGAGTTTAATATGAGCATCAACAACCCTGCTTTGACAGCACAGGTATTGGTAAATGTTGCTCGTGCCTCTATGCGTTTGCAGCCAGGATGCTATACTATGCCTGAGATTCCTGTCATCGACATGCTCCCAGGTACTCGCGAGGAAATCGTGGCTACATTGGTATAATCACTCTTAACGCTTTATATCATTAGATAATTATAGGAACACGAATATAGCGAATCAAACGAATTTTAAAAGCAAGCAAGAAATGCAAGCTTCAGAGCCCAGAGGGCTCATTCGTGCTATTCGAAATGTTTGTGTTCTTCCAAGCTCAAACAATTTGGGTAAATATCATAATCTTGCGAACGGGCCCTTTGGGCTCTGTTTGCTTGAGGTTTTTAAATAAAAACTCCCGCTAAGATGCTTGCGATATTTCGCTTGCCTTAGCGGGAGTTTCATGTTTATAAATGATATTGTTTATTTGTCTTTCTTGTCAGTATACGCATGCTTTGGATAGTCGATGGTATAGTGTAGGCCACGGCTCTCTTTGCGTTCTATAGCCATACGAGTGATAAGATAACCTGTGTTTATCATATTGCGGAGTTCGCATAGCTCCTTAGTTATCTTCACACGCTTAAAGAGGTTTTCTGTCTCTTCGTATAGCAAGTCGAGGCGATCCCATGCACGCTTCAGTCTGAGGTCTGAACGCACGATGCCTACATAGTTGCTCATTATCTCGCCCACTTCCTTTACGCTCTGTGTTATCAACACCTTCTCTTCGTTGGTAAGTGTGCCTGTATCGTTCCACTCTGGCACTTTCTCATTGAAGTCGTATTCGTCAACATGCTGCAATGAGTGTTTAGCAGCTGCATCAGCATATACCACAGCTTCAATCAACGAGTTGGAAGCCAAGCGGTTGCCACCATGCAAGCCTGTGCACGAACATTCGCCAAGAGCATACAAGCGGTCGATACTTGATAGACCATTGAGGTCTACCTTTATACCGCCACACATATAATGGGCTGCAGGGCGAACAGGAATATATTCTTTGGTGATATCGATGCCTATCGACAAACATTTGGCATAGATATTTGGGAAATGAGCCTTTGTCTGCTCAGGGTCTTTGTGGGTTACGTCGAGACAAACATGGTCTAAACCATGTATCTTCATCTCTTTATCTATGGCACGTGCCACGATGTCGCGTGGTGCCAACGATAGACGCTCGTCGTATTTCTCCATAAACGACTGTCCGTTAGGCAATCGCAATATGCCACCATAACCACGCATAGCCTCGGTGATGAGGTATGCAGGATGGGTCTCGCCTGGATGGTAAAGGGCTGTAGGATGGAACTGCACAAACTCCATGTCCTGTACGGTTCCCTTTGCACGGTATACCATAGCCTCGCCATCGCCAGTAGCGATAACAGGGTTTGTTGTGGTCTGATAAACGGCTCCGCAACCACCAGTACACATCACGGTAACCTTACTCAAATAAGTGTCAACCTTCTGAGTCTCAGGGTTGAGGATGTAAGCTCCATAGCAATTAATATATGGAGTGCGACGAGTAACGCGTGCGCCAAGATGATGCTGAGTGATAATCTCTACTGCAAAATGGTTTTCCTTGATTTCAATATCAGGATTGCTCTTCACAGCCTCCATAAGTCCACGCTGAATCTCAGCTCCTGTGTCGTCGGCATGATGAAGAATACGGAACTCAGAATGTCCGCCCTCGCGATGAAGGTCGAAAGAGCCATCTTCCTTGCGGTCGAAGTTTACACCCCAGCTCACTAATTCCTTTATCTGGCTTGGACCATTCTTCACAACCTGTTCCACAGCTTTGCGGTCGCTAATCCAGTCGCCCGCTATCATTGTGTCTTCGATGTGCTTGTCGAAATTGTCTACTTCAAGGTTTGTTACCGAAGCCACACCTCCTTGCGCAAACTTGGTGTTTGCTTCGTCGAGTGATGTCTTGCAGATTATGCAGACCTTACCTTTTTTTGCTTTTGCTACTTTCAAAGCGTAGCTCATACCGGCTATTCCTGATCCGATGATGAGAAAATCATACTTGTATACCATGTTTCCTGTTATTGGAAAATATTCTTTATGATGTTGCAAAAGTACGAATAAATCTTAATATACGTATCATAAACAAACTTTTTTTGCTAATTTTGCAATCCAAAGTAATAAAGCAATGAACATTAAGACAATATATATATGTATCGCCATCTTGATGATGGCGATTTCTGCACATGCTCAAGACGTAGAAACAATCTTCGACGAAGATACTGTAGCTGTTGATTCAGCATTGATGGATTCTACAGCTCACGACTCCATAGCCGCTAAGACTATAGAACTGCCATGGCCGCAAAGTCTGGTGGCAACCCTCGACGACCTTGTGAAGTCTGACATCTCGCAAACCAGCCAAATTGGTCTTATGGTCTACGATTTGGATGCCGACTCGGCTATATACTGCCACAACGAATTGCAGACCATGCGCCCTGCCAGTACCATGAAGGTTATCACAGCCATTGCAGCGCTCGACAAACTTGGTGGTAGCTATCAGTTTAAGACCGACCTTTGTTATACTGGCGAGATAAAAGGTCATGTGCTGCATGGCGACATCTATTGTGTAGGTGGCTTTGACCCTAAGTTTAATGTCGACGATCTCAACGCCTTTGTCGAAGGTGTGCGCCGAATGGGCATCGATACCATTATGGGAAACATCTATGCCGATAAAAGCATGAAGGATACTGCCCGACTTGGCGAAGGTTGGTGTTGGGATGACGATAATCCTTGTCTGTCGCCATTGCTCATCGGACGTAAAGACAATTTTATAGATAGATTTGCTCAAAAGCTTGTCGACGAGGGTGTTGTCATCATCGACAAAGACAGCGTAAACTGTGCCTTCCGTTTCATGAATAGCCATGGCAACTTCGTGCGCTGTAAGCCACAAGGTACTTATTCTATCACTTCTCGTTTCCACACCATCGAACAGGTGATGATGAAAATGCTCAAAGATAGCGACAACCTTTATGCAGAGTCTATGTTCTATCAGCTTGCTGCATCTACAGGTGCTCGACCAGCCACAGCCAAGAATGCTCGTGCCGTGATAAACCATCTGATAACAAAGATTGGTCTCAACCCTAAGCGATACAATATTGCTGATGGCTCAGGACTATCATTATATAATTATGTGTCGCCGATGCTTGAGGTGATGTTCCTTAGATATGCTTATCGCAACGAGAATATCTATCCGCATCTTCTCCATGCCTTGCCTATAGCAGGCTTTGATGGAACTCTGAAATCGCGCATGAAGCGTACCGACGCCTTCGAGAATGTGAGGGCAAAGACGGGTACCGTGACATGCGTAAGCTCGTTGGCAGGATATTGCACAGCCCAGAATGGCCATCGCCTCTGCTTCTCTATCATCAACCAGGGTGTTATCCATTCATCCAACGCCCGCCATTTCCAAGATAGAGTGTGCAAAGCTATGTGTCAGTAGATTGGAAGAATATCATGATTGTCTATATAATAAAAAATGCGTTCACATTGCATGAACGCATTCTTGTTTTTAAAGCATAGCTGCAACTCTGCGAATCTGCTTTAGCTTTTCTTTCAAAGCATTATCTTTTTGAGCTGTATGCATATTATATCCCATCTGCAATTTTAGTAGGGAATCAGCAGGAATATCTAAAGCTGCCTCAAACATCAAAGCAGAAGTTGTGGTAACAGGACGTTTGCCATTCAGTATTTCGTTTAGTACGGAATATCCCATACCAATGCTTTCTGCAAATTTTCTTTGCGAAATGCCACGCGCTTCTAATTCATCTTTCAGAACCTCACCAGGGTGGGTTGCGTAAAAACCAAAACCTAAATTTGACATAATGCTATTTTTATTTATAATGGTTTGATAATTCTAATATATTGCATATCGTAATTTGTTTTTCGTTGCCAACAACTTCTGAGTGAAACTCTATTCTGTATTGGTCATTGACTCTAACAGATTCACGATCTTTCTTATCTCCTACAAGTACTTCATAATGTAAAGCTTTGTATCGATAAAAATCTTCTGTACTGTTCAAGGATGCCATTAGATCGATTACTCGAACATACTTCTTTATGATTTGAGGTTGAAAGCGATATTTTTTATTATGCGCTTTTCCTTCATAATATAATTCTCGGAGATAATCCTCTTCAAATGTTATGTCCATTTATATATGTTTTATTGGTTGCAAAGATAGTGCCAACGAGTGCAATGTGAGTTACTCACAAATTGCCGAGTGCAGCCTATCTTATGCAAAGATAATACTTTATTATTTATGTTCGCTTTTTTAGCGAATGTTTTTAGTGTTTTTTAAAGAAATTGTCTTCTTTTCCATATGGCATTAAGCGACTATCTGAGGTTGTTTTAGTTGTATTTGTTGTTTTCTTTTTTGCGTAAAGGTAAAGAGACTGTATTGTTAAATCTTGGAAAAACTGACAAAAATAAATGCAAATGCCTTGGAAAAACGGACAAAACACCTCCGTTTTATGTTTGTCAGATGATTAGCCATATCTCTCAATAGTATACGTCTGTTGTATATTTTATGTCGTGTTCTTCGCAGAAATTACAAATCTCACTCTTCATACAACCTTTGTATTTCTTGAACTTCTTTTTTAATGACGCTATCAGACTATCATCGTTTGAGACATTTAATGCTCTTTTTAGTCGATTCGTATTTGTCACATCAAAGAATACGAAAGACTCCACTTCACCGTCTCTTGAATATTCTCTTTCTAACTCACCTATGTCTTGCTCTGTAATGGTGAGTTTACCATTCTCTATTTGTGCATAGATACCAGTGTATTCACCATTAGCTTCATGCTTGTAGATAACTTTTTCCATAATTCCTGTGTTTTAGTGTTTTGATAACCATTCTACAAGTTCATTCACAATGCCATTTGCGAAATCTTTCGAATCATGTATTGGGGTGTTAGGGCGGTTGATGAATACTGCCATTGCATAACGAGGCTTGTTGACAGGTAATACTCCTACAAATGACATTTCTGCCTGTTCGCACTCCCCATTTCCAACATCCTTACCTTGATAATTACCATATATTCCTGCTATATCAACTTTCTTTGGAGCATAAGAAGCTTGTATGCCATCCCCTTTATTCAAACCTATCAGGACTTCTTGCAAATATTTACGTCCCAAAGGCGTAATGTTATTGTAAGTTTCCTCTGTGACAGAGTCCCCTTGCAAAGACGGGAATGTAAGAGTGTTCTTATGATAGGCACCATTAAAGAGTGCAGCCAATTCCATAGCGTTAGTTTGCTTTTCATCGCTTGTCATTTTCTTCCATATACTAAAGGCATTGTCGCCATGGTTTACCAGGAGTATCTTGAACAACGCAACATTCGATTTATGTGTCAATGCTTGGCGACATGTCATCACGCCATAACCACCAGACCGCCAGTTATGGTCACGAATACTAATGCTGTCACCTATATTATATATGCCACCACACAAATCCATCTTGTCATTGAGTGAACCTTCAATGTCTGCCAACATCGGAGTAATACCTACAAGTGTCAAGATACGAGGACTACATGCTTGCTTCAATAGTTTTCCCTCTGAGTATTCATCGCTATCTTTTTCCAATGCTACCCATGATTTCAGTCTTCCTGTTAGTGCATCTATAACAGCAATCTGTCCGTATGTGCCATTCAACATTTTCAACCCCTTAGACAAAACATCTTGGCATTTCTGAGTCATCATGCTATCTATTGTAGTGCATTCATCAAGTGTTGCTACGTAGTTAGGATTGTCATGCCATATGCCAACCGTTTGGTTGTTCTCGCCAGTAACGCCAATTATGCCACGTTCTATACCTTTTTCTACATAGAAGTAGAACACTTCAATGCCATCTTCCGAAACATAACGACGAGAGAAACCTGCAACATCAAAATCAATCTCCGTAACATTCTTATGCTTTTCCAAGTCATAGATACCCTGCTTACCATCTTTCGTAACAATGGCAAACTTGGTCATGCTGCAAGTATCTATCTGCTCACATTGCTCTAACGGTACTTGGGTTATATGCTTCTTGCTAACAGCCTCTTCTTCGCCAATGGTATCTGCAGCAGCCACATCTTGAGCAAAGGCAGAAATGCAGGAACTTCCCAATGCTATAGTTAGAATTCCAATCTTAATTTTTCTATTTATATTCATATCATCCAATGTTTTGTTGTTATGTTCTTATTCAATCAAACACCTCTATATAGTTGGTATATTGTTATACCCCTTTATGTTATAGAGAGGTAGGGAGTAACCTATCTATCATATCTTTTAGATTTTTATTGTTGTTGTATTTCTTCCATCCTACGTTTCCATGCCATTTGCAATTCTTGTTGTTTTGGTTCTAAATAGGTCTTCGCATAACTAAGAATGTCATATTCCGTAGTTTCATCGTCTGAGTTATCTTCAAAATCACAAGTAATAGAAAAACCTGTCTTTAAAAAAGAAGGTTCAAAGCCAACGCTATATCTGATTCGACTTTCCTTGGCATTCAATTCCTTGCAAAACTCACGAGCAATGTCTGCATGTATTTCATTTATTACAACAGCACAAACAAGTGAAATTGCAAATTTATCACTTCCATGTGAAAACACTTTGACTATACCTTGTGGTAAGCCCAAATATACTTCTCCAGTACCATCCTCGTTGCATTTGCTTATATTGCATCTAAGTTTTTCCTCTTCTGCCAACAACTTGGCAAGCAAGACATACGAGTGCCTGCTTCGGATTTCTCGTTTGTAAGAGCGTTTCTGGAACTTGCTGCAAATCCAACTGCAACCAATCATTTGCGCAAAGCCTATAACTATAAGCCAAAACTGTGTAGTAAACATGATAGAATAATTAAAGTGAATGCTGTGCTTCGCTTAATGTTTTAACATCAATCAAAGACTTCAATGTAGTTGGTATATTCAGGAAACCACTTGTCAAGCAATGCATCTGTCTTTCGTTCGATTTCTGGTGTGATGTTCTTGCTCACTTTCTGATAGACAACTGAAAGAGAAAAAGCCTCGTCTATCCATCCGATGATAGGCAGACGCTTCGCTGAAATCAAATCTACTGGGAAAACCAAATAGGATATGGTTGACAAAATCATCAATTTATCACTTTTTGGAGTGTCCTTGCTGACCATGATGAAATAGAGCAACAAGAGTGGACGAGCACTGATGCGACCGACTTTTGTTGCATACTCTTGCAGTTTGTCTTTCAAAGCAGCAGTGTCTATAATACTTGGCTTATTCATATCTTTAATCTTTAATCTTTTATAGTTATACATTTTATGTTATAGAGAGAATGGTTGTAGACAATCTATCACATGTGAAAATGAAAAACTTGCAAACCTTTATATTTTCATGGTCTGCAAGTCTTTCCCTTATGATGATTAAACTTTTAAAATGCCAGGTCTTCTGTTTTCAGTTCTTTGATATCCAAACGTCCAACGAAACGCAATCTACATTCAGAAATTTCGTTATCAGTATAAGGCATAGGGTCTTCTATAATTTCGCCACAACCTACAACCTCAGCCAAGCCATTACTCTCCATTGTAGAAGTCCAATAGATATAGCCGTTTTCGCCTATGTCAATTCCTATTTTTGAAAGTGTTTCGTTCGCCTTGTCCGTATCAAACGAATAACCTCTGCAGTGTTCCTCAAAGCCGTCAACAATTTCTTCTAAGCAACATCCGCACACATTGATAAGCAGTTTCTCCCAATGTCTGCACTCTGCAACAGTCCATTCAAGTCTGTTATAGCCAGGTTTTTCGAAGTCAGCATCCGTCTTAGGTAGTTCGTTGGGGGTATGTACGCCAATGCAGTCGCTGTCTTTAAGAGCCATCACCCATACATTACCATTCGTCTTGTCAACATCAAAAATTAGTCCTATCGCATGTTTGTCTTTGTTGAGACAGTTTGATATGCTCAGGTCGTCGTAAAGGTAGCAGCCTATAATGCTTTTGCTTGTATTATTATTTTCCATTTTTCCTATGGCAGATACCAATATTTTAGAAATAGAAACAATCTTATTGATAAACAATTACCTGTCCACTACCTCTGCAATTTCCACACGTCGTAGTTTGTGGATTGCCATAATAATCAACCAATACATTTCCATACATGTCAGTGGCATAAACAATACCACCGCCATTACAGTATGGACATGTGGCATAATATGCCTGTGGTGTAGTCTCCTCATATTCGTTGTCATCATCACCGTAAGAAGAATGATGCCTCGGACGGCTTGGACGACTACTTCTTGTTGAGCGATAGGCATCATCTGCATTTTCCTCTACTGCACGTTCCACTTGTCCCGCTTCTCTTTCAACACTACTGGCGGCTTTGCTTGCCGCTTTTTTTTCGATGAACTCCAATGTTTCTGTTGCCACTTTCTTGCCAGCCGAACCTTTACAAGAAGTTAAAAAGGTTAGCCCTAAAACACTAAAGAACAGCATTATAGTTAAATACAACTTATCCATGAGCTTATCTTCTGGTTATAAATCAAACAATTCCTTTCTCTTCCAATCTCTTCATTACATCATCCGCGAAATTTCTTGCATCAATTTCAACAGGTTGATAGTAATAGAGTCGGAAATCCACATCGTGCAAAGAACCGTCATTGTATGGAATGACTATCCTTTGCCCTGTACTCCGATAATACTGATATTGCGAATCGTAGAAGTTTTCACGCCATGTTTCTACCTCTGCTCCAGACTCATGAATACATTTAACATCCACGTTATAATGCTGATAAGCATGACGTCCTTCATGTATGATGGTATTGATAACCTCCTTATGTATATTTGGGTCAGACGAACCTACATACATGGAGTTAAGCACTATCTTATGTTCTGGGGCACTTTGATAACCAAGAGTTCTTTCAGGCAAGTTTTCCAACTCTACTTTTAGGGCAGGGCGGTGCTCGATTGCAGCAATATGTTGTTCTATCTTGTTCAACACCTCTTCCTTTTGTTCCAAAGAGAGATTCTGCCAGTTCTCATACTTTATTTCTTCTACATTTTCAAGATAATCTGCTATGCCTTCTGACATTTCCAAATCTGTAACAAACTCTGCTCCTTCATAACGTGATTGCAGATTCTCTATATCTTCTAATGATGCAGACTCAATACATTCGTTGGAACTATCAACCAATGGTTCCAACTTATCATCAACTACCTCATTGATAGGGATAGTTTCGATTTTCTCTAATGATTCCAATCCCATCTACTTGTGATAATTTGAGCCACAACCTCCTGTGCATACGCAGCCTGAACTAATGCTGTAGTTAGAACCACAACCACCAGTACATAGACAGTTGCTCATTTCCATACTTGGTTCATTAACACTCTCGGTCGGTTCTACAGACTCATTTGTATTTTCCAAAGGAGTTACTTCATCTGTATTTTCCAACGCATTTGCTTCTATCTGTTCCAACTTTTCGTTGGTTTCCAACATTTCATTTTCCATTTTGATTTTTGTTTTTGATTATACGATTTTATTGATTACATTATTTATTTGCTGTATTGCTGTATCATCTTCATTTCTTTTTGCCATCTGTAACTGGTAACGGCAATTTGCTACAAACAATAATTTGAATGCGCTGCAATGGAATGGCGAAGGTGTATTGATGTCATCTGAACAAACATAGTTCATCCCATAACAATGTGTACAAACCATATTAAGAATGCATTTTGCACATTTACCCTTGTTGAAGCATGAGTGATTTTTGAAATCAATTGTCACAGCTGCTTTCTCTGCCTTTTCCTTTGAAATGGTTACTGGAGAAAACAAATGGCATGCATACATTTTTCCAGTCCAATCCACACACACCATATCCTCGCCACAACTGCATGTTTTATGATTTTCTGTTTTCGGATGCATAATGGTGTTAACATCCACTCGCAACATGGAGAAAGGTATCAGTTGAGGGTTCGCCAAATAAAACTCTATCAGCTTCTTTAGCTCCGTTTGATAAATGCAAAGTTTCTCCTTAGTCCATCCAACAGAGTCTCCCATCGCCAAGTCGGCAGATATATATTTAAAACCTATCTGATGCAGGAACTTGACACCATCAGCCATATTCGATATTGTGTCTGGCGAAATGGTCATCTTCACGCTTTGGTTTGGCCAAGTATTGACGAAGAAATCCAAATCAACATGATGGAATGATGATGAACGATTGGCATTTTGCATAGCCATGTCTCCGTCAAAGCTCAATCCCAAATGAATTCTGTCTTTATTCTTGGCAAACCATTCTTTCATCTCGGTTGTCAGCAAGGTTCCATTGGTAGGAGCAAACAACATCATTTGTTTGTCAGTAATAGGTGTTGACCAAAGCCACTCGGCACATTCTTTGATAAAAGGAAATTCCAATAATGGTTCGCCACCCATGAACTGAATTTCAACAGTCTCATACTCATCGCCCAACGCATCCATTTGCTCTTGGATGATATTTTTGGCTTTTGTCACATTCATCTTGAAGTTGCTAACCTTTGGCTCATAACAATAACTGCAACGCAGATTGCATTTATACGTTATCAACAACATTATGACTTTCTGTTTGCCCATACGCTTATCTTTATATTTGTTCTCCGTCCTTGTATTCGGAGATCTTGCCATCTACCGTGAACAGCATTCCTTTGTATGGCTTGCCATCAACGAAGATGCCTTCAAACCATTTCGAATTGCTCCAAAACAATTTGCCATAGCCATTGTACTTGCCATTCTTTAACTCTCCGTCAAAAACTTCACCATTGGCTTTTCTGAATACACCGCGTACCATTTGGTTGAACTTCCATATTCCTTGGAATACATCGCCACTTCCGAACCAACAGATACCATTGCCAGTACGTTGGTTGTTTTGCCATGAGCCAACATATACATCATGATTGGCATAGGTCATTTTACCCTTTCCCTCACGCATTCCATTATTGAAGTCTCCCTCATACTTGCTTGCGTATTTGTCCTTGATAGGGTCGTAGAATTTATAAAATCCCTTACCATGCATCTTGCCAGCTTCCCAATCACCATCATAAATGTCATAATTGGAGAACTTAAACACGCCATAGCCTTGGCGAACGCCATCAACCAACTCACCAGTATATTCGCCATTGGCAAACGTACAAGTGCCATATCCTGTATATTTCTTTTCTTCTGCCATATTCTTAGTATTTCTTTTGTTGTTATAGAGATAGGCATTTTGCAATACCTATCTCATTTTTTACTTCATCTTGTTGATTTGTGCCAAATAAATGTCAGAACTATCACTTGAACCAACATTCGCACTATTGAAACCAGCCAAGACTGCTTGACCAATAGACAACTTTGCTATCACCTTTTGCTGCTCTGGTGTCAGACCGATACATTCTGCTATGCGTTGAGAGTCATCCGATGCCACCAATTTGTGAATAATCTTGACATTAGTGTTCTTTATGGCATCCTCAATCAGTCGTGTGGGAACTTGGTCAACTACCATCATGCCCTGTCCGTAAGCACGAACTTCTGAAAGGAAGTTGCTGAACATCTGTCCCGATTTATATTGTGGCAATTCAGGATTCAAGCAGTTAGCCATCACTCGATGTGCTTCTTCCACAACCACAAGATGACGGCATTTGTTGGAATTGAAGTCCACCTTGCCTGTTTCTGATTCTGCAATTCGATATTCATAGAGGAACTGAAGCAACAACGACATGATGAAGGCTCTGTCTTGGTCGTCACCAGCGTATGAAAGGTTGACAACAACAGGAGATCCAAACAATTCTTCCCATGTCATTTCACACTTTTCCCATACTTTCTTGTTATCATTCCAAGTCTTTCCGCTTAGTTTCTCGTTGTTGAGTAATTCGTTCTTCCATCCATATTTCAGACTTTGGAAACGAGTGCGCAAAGCAGCCGTAATGTTCTGTGTATTTTCTTTTGCATAACCTATGTCAGACATCAATTCGTCAATGAATGGAGTATTCACGGTTGTTAATGTCGGAAATCCTTTCTTCATATAGTTAGCCTTGTCATCCTTGTCAAGCATCTGGTGCTTGTCGGTATATAGCTTATACAATAAATGCTCCATGATGACAGGAAGAATATCCTGCATCGGGAATGCTGATGCAAACGTAGCCTTTAGACGGTCGATATGAGAAATAACTCTCATCTCGCTGTTTGGAAGATTTATGACTTCGAATGGATTCAACTGAAGTTTGTCTGGCATTATTCCACCCTTTGCATATCTCTCACAACCAGGAATAAAAATTTTGATTTTCTTTTTGAGGTCTTTTATGGTCTTATTGTATTCTATCGCCCAATCTACATATTCAGTCTTGGCTGGTTCTATAACAAAGAAAGGACGGTTAGCTTTCATGAAACCATCAAGAACGCTTAATACTGTATTTGTTTTACCGCTGCCATTCACACCACAGACGAGGGCATGGCGAGAGAGGGTGTCGAGTGGAAGTTTAACAGGGATTTCGCTGCGGCTACCTCCATAAAGCATATATCCAACCTCCATTGTTTTTATACCATCTGGAATGTTTTGTGGTGTCAAACTAAATTCTGGGGCACTATCAACGACACTTATTCCTGGTACTGAATGCAATGGGAAATTAACCAAAGCAGATAATTCACGTGTTGTCAACAATGTTTGGAGTTGAGAGAAGTCATCACCAAAAGGATGATGAAATAAAGGACCGACAAATTCATTAGTAGGATTATCTTTGAATTTTACTAACAATTGTGGAGACTTTGTTGTGCCTTTATGCTCAACAATAGAAGAAACATCATGAATTCTAATAGGTTCAAGTGTTGACTCTTCACCACTCAGTATAGACTTTAGTTGTAATGAAGATGAAGGATTTGAAAACTCTGTAAAGAGCAAACATTTCACATTCCATGCACCTGTAGCTTTTGCTAATTCAAATCTCTTTGCATACGCATTAAGTTTTTGAGCTGCAGCTTCTGCATGTTTGTTGACAAGTGTCTTACTTAAGCCTTCTGTCATACTTTTAGAGTAGGTTGTTGTATCAGAAATTTGCTCCGATACTCCATGTGTGTGAGCATCTGTAGTCGTTTTTTGTGGAACAAATCCTGAAAGTACATTCATTCCCGATATTCCCGACAGACCAAGGAAAGTTGCCAGTGGATTATTGGAAGCCAAAGCACCACCAAGAGCATTTTGTAATCCTGGCAGTATAGCCATTGCTGGCGGAAAGAACATTCCTGCTGCCATATACACACCTGCTCCAAGCAAAGCTGCCCCTAGTCCTTTTTTATGGTCTTTATGAGAAACAGCTTCTGAATGACTCCAACTTTCAAATTTAGAATGTCCTTCTGTATGGGCAACAGAAGAACCCTCTTGGACAGACTGAGAGATATTTATAGACTTGATGGACTCTATTTGTCCTCCCATTTCTCTACATTGGTTTAACAACAAATCCAATCTATCGTTAGAAGTGGGTGTAGCAGTTACAAGATATGCGTATTTCTGACCACGTAATCCACCTATCAAATGCTCCACAGTTCCTAATGCCTGTCCTTTATCAGCAAGCGTAGGAATACCTGTTATAGCTTGAACACTATTGTATGTGGTGTTAAAGTGTCTCTTCAATGACTCGTTTTCTTCATTGAATTGTTCAAAATTTAGACCAGGCCAACATACTTTAGCAAAATTATTCAAAGCAGAGACAGGAGCAACCATTGATTTATTATCACTCCCATCGTTCCTTAATCCAAGGTATATTTCGTTGGTCTTACCATCACTTACAACTAGAAAAGTCAACTGCGTATCAGGCAAAGCACAGGATAGCAATATCTTCTGAATATACCCAAAACAAGAAGATACAGTATCATTTATAGGCTTTCCTACTTGTGTAATTTTAAGCCATGATATATGCTTAAAAAGATTCCTTGACACATCTGATCCTACAATTTCTACAAGTGAGTTTTCTGTAGATATAGAATCAAGATATTTTCTCTCTGCGCAACAACTTAATGTCTGCGACATCATTGATGCAGCAAGAACATTCTCTGCTGGCTGCATGGGATTTGTATAATGTATTTCTGACATATTTTTTAGAAATTATATTTTCAATGTTATTCTTTTAAGCTAGCTACATACTGATCATAAGCAAGTTGTACAATTCCTTGTGATGCTGCAAAAAAAGGATTATCATTTGATAAGCAATGCATATTATCAAGATTGAAAATTTCCTCAAAAATCTGTTTGGTAAAGTCTATTTTTGATGCTCCACCCGTTAAATACACGTAATGAACCTTATCATATATAGGTATTTTTTTCTTGAAATCACTGATAATATTTTTGACTTTACTAATGTATCCATCAATTCTTAATATCTCTATTACTTTTTCTCTTGGTATATTTATACCAGAAAAACCATATATAAGTGTTTCTTCTGAAAAAGTAAGGTCTGTATAATCAATAACCAGTCTGAAAGCAGAAAGCCTTTTTCCATAAAAATTCTCTTTCGCTTCACAAAATTTATAAAGCATTAGACTATATGGAATTGTCCTTTCGTCTTTTCCGTACAATCTAACAAATTCTGCCATATGTTCATCTGAAGGATTCTCCATTGTATATCTCAGCAATGCTTTTTCCACTCCGCTTGCTTCCAAAAGGTAGCCCATTGTCATACGACAATGCCCACCTGAATAATATGCAAAATCTATTGTACTGCCCCCAAAATCAGCAATAACAATATTATTTTTGATGCTTTCTAAATTAATTTGCTTGTTAACATAATAAGAAATAGCTTTCATCGAGCTTATTATTCCAGCAATAGGCAATCCTGCGTTTTCTGCAATTTCGAGATATTCTATGGAATTTTCATTGAAATTCATCATACGAGAAGAACCAGACAAATATACTATATGTGAATGATGTCTAAAATCAGGGTGGAGATTTAGAATTTCTGCATATACCCCCTTCATGAAAGTAACCATTCTGTTTCTTTCTGCTGGATTCATTTCAGAGGGAAACTTTTTGAAAGTCATTTGAAATTCTTTCGCTAATGGTGCATTTGTAATTGCAGGATCGCCAACACAAATTGTTTCTGTGCCTTCCTGTTCAAAGATGGCGACTGCTGATTTTATAATCTTTTGCCCTGGCAATATGTCCAAATTATATGTATTATTGCATTTTAAATTATAAAGAGTCGCAGACGTTTCTGAAGAACCGAAGTCTATACCAATAATAAATTCAGTATTTTGATTAATACTTCTTTGTGTATTTATTACTTTCGTTAAAGGCAAATTCGCTTTTCCTGCAATCTTTAAATAATTGCTCTTATCTATTTCGAAAACTTCCTTAGATAGAGATGTTGCTATATATACTGTATGAGGACGAGTATTAAACTCTGGATTATTATTAATAATTTCAGCATATACACCTTTAATAAAGGTGGACATACGACTCCATTCGGACGAACTCATTTCTGAAAGACATTTTTTAAATCCAATCTGCCAATCCTCTGCTAAAGAAACATTTTGAATAGCTTGCTCACCGATACTTATTGTTTCCCTCCCTTCTTGCTTTATAATAGCTACAGCCGATTTGATTACCTTTAAACCAGACAGAATTTCTAAATTCTTCTTATTATGACTTTTATAATCATAATAAGTTGCAGAAGTTTCTGTTGAACCCAAATTTATGACTAATATGAATTCTAAGTTTTGTTTAAGACTTTCCATATGACAATATTTAAAATTAGTATGAACAGGAAAGTTTAACTAATCTATTTCACTACTGTCCGGATAAAATCCAGGACATGTAGCCTAAGTCGTTGAAAATTAATTGAATATATCG